>Ga0316209_1002504_pt1 | contig 14672 bp, 17 predicted proteins | sample 6monopyrite_MG_FD_204945 | JGI IMG/M metagenome (GOLD analysis project Ga0316209, IMG submission 204945) | Microbial mat bacterial communities from mineral coupon in-situ incubated in ocean water Damariscotta River, Maine, United States -... | ecosystem: Environmental > Aquatic > Marine >...
AAGCAATGGGTAAGCTTTGGGGCGAAAAAGTATCTTCAAAGCTTATGTACGAAATGTTCCCTCTCATGCCATCTAAGCAAGGTTTAAAAATTGGCGGTTGCCCAATGTCTACTCGTAAGGGTGGCTACTAAGCTGAAATTATCGCCTCTATTCCTTAAGGGATAGAGGCACTTTACTGAAAAAGCGTCTATAATACGTCCACGATTTGGGCCCACACTAGTGGATAGCCGCACACATAAGAATTCATGAGGATTGCACCATGGCTGATAGAAATGCACTGATCAAAGAATTGATCGAAATGCAGAATAAATTCATTGAAGATGAGCATAAGAATGGTTTTAATGCTCAGAACTACTTCACACCAGAAGCAGGTTCAGTATTAGACGGTTACCGTGAGACTTTCAGAGATAAGTCTATGGAGCTAGTTGACGCAGCTCATGCTGATAAAGGTTCTAAGCGTTAAGATTAAATCTTAAGGTTTACCTAAAAAAAGCCGGACTTAGCTCCGGTTTTTTTGTGGGTGGAGTAAGTTCACTACACTGTCAGCTCTTGGTGGTATGGGTTAAGGGGACAGAGCGCCAAAAAAACGGCGGTCTTTCCCCAAATATGTCAATCACACGTGCTTATATCTCAGCCCACATACGCATTAAATTAATGTAAGTATGATCCACCTTTACTACTTCTTTATCATCCGGGTACTTTTCCTGTAATGCCTCACGCGTGTTATGTAAATTAAACAATAACTCACGCTTCTCAGCATCCCTAATTAAGCTTTGTGCCCAGGTGACGGCGACTAATCGTGTACCTTTGGTAACCTCCGCAACATGATGTAATGCACCAGACGGGTAAGTGACGGCATGGCCCGCTGCTAATTTAATTCGCTGCCCACCTGTTTGCGTTTGTATGACGATTTCACCACCTTCATAACTATCAGGTTCATTTAAAAAAATCGTTGTAGAAACATCTGTGCGGTAACGGCCTTGCATGGGTCCCATTATGGGGTCGTCCACATGTTCCCCGTAAGTTTCACCGGGTTGGTAACGAGCATAAAAAGGCGTGGCTAATCGATGTGGTATGACGGCTGCTTGATAAGTTGGGTGATTGTATAAGGCATTCATCACAACATTGTTTAATTGATTGTGCAGAGTTGAATCAGCAGCAAGTTCATGGTTTTTTTTGACTTTACGTGCCGTTTTTCCTGCGCTTAATCGACCATCTACAAAATCGGCATTTTCTAAAGTTTTTCTAATGGCTGATAGCTGCTCTGGCGATAAAATGTCTGGAATAGTGACTAGCATAATGGTCTCGTGTAATGACTCATTAAGAGTCAGGTCTAATTTGTTGTGCCTCTGGTATAATAGCGGAATATTTAAAAGCGATACTGTGCAGAGTTAGAAATTATGAATTTTAATATTACCATTGATGAAGAGTCTTATACACTGGAAGTGTCTGACGCTATCATGAAAGAGTTGCAGGGCACTATAGAAGAAATGGATGCTGATTTTGATAAGGGCGCTAGAATTGGCCGATATTGGATTGAAATGCCCACGGATGAACAACGTTGTCAAATTGCAGCAGATAAAGTGGCAAGTGCGGTACATCAGCAAAATGTTCGCATGTTTTATCAAATGGCTGGCTATATATTAACTAAGTTTCCAACGCTGCAAATGGCAACGGTAAGTTCAGATTTTGAAGTGAGCGATATTCATTTCGAAATTTAGTTTTTAGTATGAACTTGTATGTTATGAGAAGTTATTTAATTGATGTACAAGTTCATAGTTTTTTACGCATTTTATAATGCTGAATAGAGTTAAATAATAAATAACTTTTTTCAGTTAATTCATAGTCTAGTTTTTTATAAAACATTAAGGCGTTGTCTCTAGCGTGCAAAAATAGTTCATTGGCTTCGTGCTGCTTTGCATAAGCCTCCATGTGTTTGACGATACTTCTTCCAATGCCTTTGTTTTGATGATTCTTATCTACCGCCATATAACGCAGTTGCGCAGAATTATTATTAGTAAATTGTAAGCGAGCGACGCCAATCACTTTATCGTTTTCAGTTGCCATAAGGTGGTATGCGTTGTTTTCCTCGGCATCTTGTTCGCTACCCTGTGGTTGATTCCAGGGTTTTCTTAAAACCCGCCAGCGCAACTCAAAATACTTTTCAAACTCGGCATTAGTTTTAGGTGAGCATAAGTGCATATGTTAAGCAAAAGAGATCCAGGTTGTAGCAACATATTTCACGCCTTTTTGTAGCTGCGAATTTCGGTGTTCATGTGTCCAGAATGGCGGGAATAAAACCAGAGAACCTTCTTTGGGCTGTACTGAGGTGTTCTGGTACATGAATTCAGTTGCACCGCCCGGGCCTTCAACGTCATTTAAATACCATAGGGCAACTAATTGTCTATCAGCAAAGTCATGGCTGCCACCATCAATGTGCCAATTATAATACTCACCTTCATCAGTGCGTTGCATATTGTAGCCAACATCTTTAAAACGACCTTTAAAAAAAGGAAAAGCCGCAGAAAACTCTTTTAGTGATAGGCCTAATGAACGAAACAGCTCCTGTGAAATATCTTGCCAATGTTCATGCGCGCTAATAGTTAAGTCCGTCGACATTTTTACATTATGATCTTCTTTGAAATCCTGGCCTATTCGTCCACGATACTGCGCTTTTTTATCGTCTTCGAATCGGCGAATCATTTCTTTGCAAATATCTTTAGGAAGAGCGTTTTCTTTTAAATAAATAAAACTGTTTTCTTTTACTTCTTTGAAATTTTCTAAGGCTTTTCGTTCTGTCGAGTCATGGTACATGATAGTTTTCTGTCTAAGTTTTGGTTTAAATAGTACTAAATATTAACAGCTAAAGATAATTGTTATTAATCAACGCTTCGATATGTGAATGTGCATCTTTGTCATATTGTTTATATAAGGTTAGCATTTGTTTCGCTATCTTAATCCAGTGATCGCTGGCTTGAGGGATTAGTTTTTTAAGAGTATCTGAATTGTTGCTTTCTAGCCATTCATTGTATGCCTTATATAAGCTGGGGAAAATTAATTTTCGCATACTGCCGAGATTGGCGAAATAAAAATGAATTTGAGATGCTTCATTTTTATCTAAGATTTTTGGTAATGTTGATAACATATCTGCAATATTATCGCGTACCGCACGGGCCATTAATTCCGCTTGTGAGGCGGGGAGATTAATGAGCATATCCTCCCAGGCTTCGCCAAGAATTTTACCCGCTTTAATTTCGCCAATTTCATGCTGCAACACCGTATCCACTTCGTTGTCGGTCATTTTTTCTAATGACTCTTCAATTTGTGTTTTGAAGTTGTAGCAGTCTAGTGCGCGTGAAAGAGGGTTTTCCTGTTGATGCCACTGTGACTCTTCAAATTTTTCCCAAATAAAGCGGCGTAATGATTCACGACGAATATAAATAGTCTTGTTTTGTGCCATGCCCGGTGGTGCCGCCAGGTCACGTGCATATTCCTTGCCGGATATAAGCAGAGTGTAATCGGTGTGCTGCTCTTTATGAATTAACTCACCAAGAAAGAATACTGGTTTTCCATGCAAACCATAACCGCCGCTGTACACTAACTGTTGTTTTTCAAGCTGCTTATTGATTAACTCATTATCGTATAAATTATATGACTGATTATTAATCTGAATGTTTTTTATAGGTTGCTCGTCAATTTCATCCCATAAGGCTTCTCGCTGAGTTAACCACTGGCCTATATCAGTATTATCAAGCTTGGCTGAAAAAGAGGTTTGTGTTTCCCAGCGGTAAAACTCACGCATTTTTAGTAGGTAAATGCACAGTGTGTAGTTGCCGGCGTACAAAGCATCTGAAATATGGCAGTTATTTTGGATTTGTTTAGTTAATGGTGTCATGCCAAAGGTATATATTACTAATGGGTGAGGATAATTCCTTAGCAGGTTTATTATTTGCATCCCGCAATAATAAACATACCGCACATCCCTGTGCATAAATAGTATACTATTCATACATTTTTTTCTTCCTGTTGTAATGGCGGGAATCAGACCATTCAGTAAAAGTGAGCATAACCCATGAGAATGAGAACCAAATGGCATAATAAAGAGCGTGAGGTATCAGTTGATGAAAAAGCCAATACCATGGCATTTATTTCATGGCGTATTGCAGCGGCATTAGTTTTGAATTTGGAGAATGAAAATTTTCAAACGGACACTCAAAAACAACGACTTGACGTGATAAAAGAAGCGCTGGCTTTTCTGGTATCGGTAACCGATAGACTAGTTGCCTCACAGATGAATACTGATGAGCGTCAGGAATTTATTGTTAAGTATGCCACTAAGCTTGCAGGAACCTTTCAGGAAAACTGTGAAGATTTGATTGGGCGTGGCGTGGATTACAAAAAGGAATTTATAGATACCATGAATAAACGCCTAAATGCCTATGCAGAATGCTCGTGGGATGATGAAAAAGACATGCCAGCATTTCAGTATAAACGTGATTTTGGTGACAATATTACAGAGCCCATGGGTGAAAAAGATAAAAAATGGATTACCGACCAGGTTATGTCTATTGAAGTATTCGAAATGATGGAAAGTCTAAAAAAAGCTAAATTCGAAATGGTGGATGGACATAGCAGCGCCAAACTGGGTTAGTTTTTCAAGAGGGTACTGCTAAATCATTAATATTGAAGTAACGGATATTGTTCAGGTGTTCTTATTGCGTCCTGTTTAAGGGTCTGGATCATTTAAGTATTTTCAAAGGCTTACTTTATTTGAAAGCCAGCAGATACTCTGTTGGCTTTTTTGCTTAGAGGACGACAGGTATGACTGTACTCAACCCGATGTAGACTCTCAAAAACTGTTGGATTAGCTTACATATTCAGAAATTTTTGATATTTTCGATTAAATTCCTCTGAAGCAATTGAGGGACAGTTAGCGACCGATAGCTACCCCTGACTGTGCTTAAGCTGGAATACAGCAAACACCACAAAGCTGACGGTCATCTTTACGAATATCTAATGTCGTTCTTCTTTACAGAAAAACCTTTACATCAAACTCAATTTAATAAATTCATTATTAAAACAGTCAGTTATGAGTCTGGCTTAAATTCTGCTTATTTATATATAAATTGGAATAATAAAAATGAATAAAACTGTAAAGGAAAACAATATATGAAGTTTTTGAAATTAGTATCAGTAGTAATTGCTTTAGCTTTATCATCAAACGTAAATGCTGCAATCATTACTTTTGATTTTACCGGTCGTCTCGTTATGACTAGTTCAAGTGGAGGTGTCGTGTGGAACGGTGATCAAATGTATACACCTATTGCTGCTTCACTGAGTTATGACACAGTAACAGGGCTTGGTAATAGCAGTTTATCTATTACTATGAGTGACGGATTTTATGGTATTCCCGCTACTATGCATGACATTAGTATGGTTCGACAAGCTGGGACTAATTTTATTGATGGTCAGGTATTGGCTGATTGGAATGACCAAACTGATATGCCACTTCATGTTGAATGGGATGCCACAGGCCTTTTCAATGCTATTGACTTTGGCCTTCAAGCTGGAGATAAATTAAGTGGCACAAATCTTTTTAGAGATAGTAATGAAGATGGCATCTGGGAAGAAGGCGAATGGGTAGCTAACATAGGTAGCACCACACCATACTCTGCCGCAAATCATAACTAGGTCACAATATGATCCAGAAGCCATTCAGGGACCAGCCCCTATGGCAGCTACAATAAATAGTCAGGGATTTGGTGCAGCGACACCATTTCCAGGTTTTGTCGGATATTTTGATATAGGAAGTGGTAATAGTATGTATGTAACTTCAGTCTCAGCTGTTCCTATTCCGGCAGCAGCCTGGTTATTCGGTTCAGGCTTAATTGGTTTAGCTGGATTTGCGAGATGTAAAAAAGCATAAAAACTTTTATCAATATAGATTATCGAAAGGTGGCTTTTTAGTCGCCTTTTTATTTCTGACGGGTGCCGGCTTCTGGCCGAAAATTGTCTGTCGATTTCGAATTAAAGTAGGCAGTAAGTTTGTTTTATATTTATTCCTGCAGGCATAAATCCCAATAGGGTATTCCCTCAAATCGTTTTACAAGTAGATCGACAAATGCCCTTACGCGTTGTGAAAGATGGCGCGTTTGCGGGTAGATTGCGTAAGCATTGATCTGCGGTGAGGTGTAATTTTTGAGTAATGGAATCAGGCTGCCGTTTTCTATTTCCTGATAGGCGATAAATGTGGGTACGAGAATAATTCCCTGGCCATCAACAGCAGCTTCTTTGAGAAATTCACCTGTGCTTGCTTTAAGGTAAGGGTATATTTTAGTTTTTATTTCGTTACCATTCGCATCCGTTAAATGCCAGTATTCGAAATCACGTTGCAAGCTATAAACCAGGCACTTATGATTTATTAAATCCTGTGGTGACCGGGGTGTGCCCATTTGTTGAAGATAATCGGGGCTGGCACAGATAACTGTTTTAACGGGTGCAATACGGCGTGCGATTAAACTTGAATCCGGTAGATTCGCAATGCGAATAGCCAGATCAAATCCTTCCTGAATTAAATCCACTTCACGATCATTAAAATCCAGATCAAACTCTATTTGTGGATGTTCTTTTATAAAGTCATTAATGATGGGCCCCATATGCATAAGACCAAATGTGGATGGCAGGGCGATTTTCAAATTGCCTTTTAATGTGCCATGGGCCTGCGATGTTGCTATTTCAGCTTCTAAAACATCATCGAGTATACGCACAGCCTGGTGATAAAAAGCCCGGCCGGTATCGGTTAAATTCATCTGCCGGGTTGTGCGGTGAAAAAGCTCTACGCCTAAATGTTTTTCCAGCTCTTTCAGGCGACGACTAACCGCCGATTTAGCCACATTCAAGCGATCTGCAGCACCACTTATACTGCCGGCTTCAACAACCCGAATGAAGGTATCCATATTTTCAAAACGATTCATAGCGGCTCAATTGTTGCGATATAAAGAACAATAAGTTCACATATTAAGTGTTTATTTGTTAATTGGCAACGTTGATAATGTTTTCAACGCAGATGAAAAGATACCTGCAATATACAAAGGTGAACGCTATGAGTGCACAAACAAACTACACACGATTCATACCAGCAATGGCAACGTCTGAAGGCGCTGGCGTTACTGTGCATCGCACTATAGGCACACCTGCGCTACGCAATTATGACCCCTTTATGATGCTGGATTATTTTAGTAGTGATAATCCTGACGAGTATATTGCGGGCTTCCCCTCTCATCCTCACCGCGGTTTTAATACCTTTACTTATATGATCGATGGTCACATGGAGCATCAGGACAGTATGGGGAACACGGGCAATCTGGGGCCTGGTAGCGGCCAGTGGATGAAGGCTGCAAGCGGTGTTATTCATTCTGAAATGCCCAAGCAGGAAAATGGTTTGATGCGCGGCTTTCAGTTATGGATAAACCTGCCAGCGGCAAATAAGATGGATACACCTGAGTATCAGGAATATGACGCTGAAGCCTTTCCTGTAATAGAAACGTCGGACTACAAAATCAAGATAGTAATTGGTCAATTTGCCGATGAACGTTCACCCATTGTAGACGATATTTCTGACGTTTCTTATTTCGATGTTGAGGTAAAAGCAGGAATGCGTTTTAAGCATGAACTAACCGTAAACAACAATAGCTTTTTATATGTGTTTGAAGGTAATGGGCAGCTGAACGGGCAGGCACATGATAACAAAGTGCCGTTGAATACCATGGTGGTACTTGGCGAAGAAGATAATACGATTGATTTTACCGCGGGAGAACAGGGCGCACGGTTTGTTGTAATTAGTGGTAAACCGATAAACGAGTCAGTTGTTCAATACGGACCATTTGTGATGAACACGCGTGAAGAAATTGATCAGGCTATGCGAGATTATCAGTCAAATAATTTTGTACAGGATCGTGCATGGGTTAATCGTAAGTAATCGGTGATCCCATATATTGAGCCAGTATTTAAAAAATAAAAGGTTTGCAATGCAGTTCAAAAATAACACAACTCGATTTGGTTTTATTAGCATGGCGTTACACTGGTTAGTGCCATTGCCGGTATTCGCGCTGTTTGCACTGGGTTGGTGGATGACCGAACTGGACTACTATGATACCTGGTACAAGCTCGGCCCATGGTGGCATAAAAGTATTGGTGTGTTACTTTTTTTAGTGGTGATACTCCGTCTTTGTTGGCGTTTTTTTACAGTACAGCCAAAACCATTATCGAGTCATAAACCATGGGAAATTAAAATAGCGCATGCTGTTCATTTGTTTCTCTACTTATTGCTATTACTGACTATGTTCAGCGGCTATCTTATTTCAACGGCAGATAATCGCCCCATTGAGGTCTTCGGCTGGTTTTCAGTGCCAGCAACGATTACGTCTATTACTGATCAGGAGGATATTGCAGGGCAGGTACACCTGATAGTTGCATCTATATTAATTGGTCTGGCGCTGCTTCATGCATCTGCGGCCCTAAAGCATCATTTCATTGACCGGGATCGCAGCTTAATGCGCATGTTAGGTCGTTAACATTTACATCAACAGGAGATACATAATGACATTACGTAATATAACCGCTTCAGTATTGCTAGCAGGATTAACTTTGAATAGCTCGGCGTTACTTGCCGATGACTATGTGATTGATACTAAGGATGCGCATGCTTTTATTCAGTTTCGCGTTCAACATCTGGGATACAGTTGGCTTTATGGTCGCTTCAATGAGTTCAGTGGGCAATTTAGTTATGATGATGCCGCACCAGAAAAAACATCTATCGAAGTAACCATTAAAACTGATAGTGTTGATTCTAATCATGCAGAGCGTGACAAACATTTGCGCAGTGATGATTTTCTGGATGTTAAGAAATATCCGGAAGCCAAATTCATCAGCACAAGCTATACACCCGGAAAAGAGGGCAAGGGTGTTTTAAAAGGTAATTTAACATTGCATGGCGTTACTAAAGCGTTAGAAATCGAAGTGCAATCGATTGGTGCAGGTAAAGATCCCTGGGGCGGATATCGCCGAGGCTTTGAAGGGAAAACTAAATTTGCCATGGCTGATTTCGGTATTGTGAAAGAACTTGGGCCAAAATCTAAAGATGTGGAAATGATTTTGTCATTAGAAGGCATAAAAAAATAATTGAGTCTGTAAATAATTATTTTACGTTAAGTAATTCTACTGCAACTGATTGCAGTAGAATTGCTTACTGTTTAAGATGCCTGTCTTCGCAGGAATGACTGTATTTTATAAGTTAACGGGACAGCACGGAATTCCCTTATTTTAAATCTTTGCGCCTAGCATTCTTCTAAGTGTTCCATCTTTATCAATGATGTGGTGTTTAAGTGCTCCAGTAAGGTGTAAAATTATTGCCAGAATAATTATATAGCCTCCCAGTTCGTGTGTTTTATGCGCAAGATTTGCTAGAGTGTTATTCAATGCAATAACTTCCTTTGGGTTGCCCGGGTCAGGGTTACGTGCAAATAATTCAAACAACCAAAAAAAATCAACGCCGTGTCCACCCATAGCAGACATCAAAAAGCCTGAAACAGGCATCAGTATCGTACCAAAAAGCAGTAGATAATGAACTATTTTTGAAAGAAGATTTTCTATACGTGTATAGTTGCTTACCGGCGAAGGCCAGCCATTTTTTATACGCCATAAAATTCTTAGCACTGCAAAACCTACAAGCAATACGCCAAAAGATTTATGCCATGGATAAAGTGCATAAACATCATACTCCTCCATGTAAATGCCTGTACCTAAAAGGGATATGATCATAATGCCAACAATCCAGTGTAGTAGTAGGGTGTTGTGGCTGAGTTTTGATGCGGTATCAAGTTTCATGCTTTTTATTCTCGTATAAAGTAATTTTAGTCGTCTATTTTTTTGTCTTTACAGGTCTAATTAGTGTCGCTAAATCTAGAGTTTATTTTTGCTATCCATTATATAAAAATTATCATGGCTGTCCCGTTAACTTTTAAATGAAAGGTGTTTTTAGCTTGTAATGGCGTACTGTATTTAAGTGTTATGGAGATAAAAGTTAAAAGAGCACTGCGTCAACTCTGGGTCGGTAATTTCAGATGTCCCGTGTCTATCGGTTTTTCAATGTTATTAGATTCCTGTTTTCGCAGGAATGACTGTGTTTTGGCGTTATATCGTCCGGCCTTGAGAAAATGAGAGCGAAAGAAGCCGAGTAACGTTTAGGTGGTTTTATCAGTTATAAATGACAGGCATAAAAAAGGCCGGAATAAATCCGGCCTTCTTTATAACTTTTAAGCTTAAATTAAGCTTTGAAGTTAGCAGCGTTATCTGTGTTGTGCTCGCTACCATCTTCGAAGCCTGCTGTGTAAGCTTCAGTTACACGCTGTTCTTCACGCTCTGGATTACATACGTAACCACCCTGCCAGCCCTGGATGTATTCTGGATCAATACCATCTTTTTCCAGCTTAACAACTGTATCGTAGTATTCTTGGTTCATAGCTAACTCCTGGTAAAGACCATGTTTAGTCATATCGTTGGCGTTATCACCAGCGATATTTGAAATAGGTTAATCACTTAAAAAGGCAGTATAGTCGCCCTTTTATGAGTGCGCGATAGTATAGCAGACTCATAAGCCGTCTATATATCCCTATAGGGAGGGGTATGTCGCCAATTCCTGCCTAATCGTATATAGGGCAACGAATTCTAAGGCTAAACCGTCAAAAATCAAGGGTTTTGTTGAATAAATAGCTAATGAATGAGCTTATTCCATAGTCATACTCAGTTTATGCAGCGTTCGACTTTCTGCTAAAATGCGGGGATGAAATGAGAATTATTCTCCCCATTGGGGGTATTCGTTGTTGTTGCACCTTGATATATCCTAATAGAGTGCCATTTAATGATGCTGCGAAAGACTCCCCCCAACTAATTTAGAGGTTTACCATGTCTGAAAATGAATCAACTATAGATCCTGGACTAGCGAGTGGCTTTGCCGCGTTTGAGTCGAGAGATTTTACTCAGGCAATGCGTTTATTGTTGCAGTTTGCAGATGCAGGCAATGCAGAAGCTCAGCATAAAGTTGCCATCATGTATCAAAACGGCCTGGGTGTAGTGGCAAGTGATGACCATGCATTTAAGTATATGAAGGGCGCTGCAGAACAGGGCGACCCAATTGCCCAGCACGGCTTAGGCTTCATGTATATGGAAGGCGAGTGTGTAGAGCAGGATTTTGCCGAGGCACTGGTCTGGTTTAAGAAGGCAGCAGAACAAGACATGCTAGGTTCTATGACGACGATTGCTATGATGTATGAAGAAGGCAAAGGCGTTGAGAAGAATCAGGAAATAGCACAAGAGTGGTACAAGAAAGCCGGCTTTTAGTTGTGACTGCTCAGCTCACCCCTGGCTAGCTCCATATCGGTGTTAAAAAATGGACATTTATACTTATAAACTCACATTTTTTGCCTTGATCTGAAGCTAGCCAGCGGCAATCTGAGCAGCCACGTTGAAGTAATGAGTAATTTGCTTCAATAACTAGCCTTACCATTATTTACCTAATACTTTATAAAAAATACAAAATTATTATTCAGGAAACCCCATGCGTCCTGCAAAATTATTATCTGTTTTAAATCGAGAATTCATCAGTACTGAAACCGGTCATCATACCCCTGTGATGTTGTGGGGCCCACCGGGTGTCGGTAAGTCACAAATGGTGGCGCAGGTGGCGGAAAAAAATAACATACCGGTTATTGATATCCGTCTGTCTCAAATGGAGCCCAGTGATTTGCGCGGTATTCCATTTAAAAATGGTGACCTGGTAGAGTGGGCAGTGCCCTCTATGTTGCCGAATGCGGAACGCCATGGCCCTAAAGGTATTTTGTTCCTGGATGAAATTACCTCTGCACCGCCAAGTGTTTCAGCAGCAGCCTATCAGTTAATACTGGATCGTAAATTAGGTAACTATGAAGTACCCGAAGGCTGGGCGATTTTCGCGGCGGGTAATCGGCAGGGTGATCGTGGTGTGACTTACACCATGCCTGCACCGCTAGCTAACCGTTTTTCCCATTACGAGGTTGATGTGAATCTGGATGACTGGGTTTCCTGGGCCTGGGAACATCATATTAATGAACGCGTGATTGGCTTCGTGCGTTTTCGTCCAGACTTATTATTTGATTTTGACCCTGCGCATAACCCAGTGGCTTTCCCGTCGCCTCGTTCGTGGGAATTTGCACATAATGCATTGCACAAATTTGAAGATCATCCCGATTTATTATTAGGCACTTTGCAAGCCTGTGTGGGACCAGCAGCCGGCGTGGAATTAAACGCCTTTATTGAAAGTTTGGATCAAATGCCAGATCTGGATGCAATTATCGCCGGTGAAAAAGTTTCTGCACCGAAAGAAATTGATCTGCAATACGCTGTAGCTGCCGCTCTTGTTGGGCGCGCTATTCGTGTGAAGGGGGATAGCAGTGCACAAGCTGTAATGGGTAATATTTTAAAGTTTGCAAAAAATTTCCGCCAAAAAGAAATGGGTGTGATGATGGTGTCAGATATGCATCGCGCTATTGGCGAAGAAATATTTGCTGTTCCAGAGTTTGCTGACTGGGCGAATGACATCGCCGAATTAATGATCTACTAATTAATTATTAGCCACAGGGATACGGAAAACACAGAGAAAAATATTACGTCATTCCTGCGAAGGCAGGAATCCAGAGTCTTAATGTAATGTTAGTACGTTAAAGTCACTAGGCTCCTGCCTTCGCAGGAGCGACAAATTTATTCAAACGCTGTGTTTTTCATGTCTCTATTGCAAAGTTTTATATATACCAATAAACATATGCCACTAGATCTAGACAAAAAACTAGCCACTGCGCGCACAAAACTCATTCTGGAAAAACCTTTTCTAGGTGCCTTAGTGTTGCGCCTGCCTATGGTGCGTGCAAAAGATGACTGGTGTGATGCGACGTTTAGTAATGGTAAAAAATTTTACTATAACGAACATTACATCGATGCATTAAGTCCCGATCAAACCCAATTTGTGTTAGCCCACGAAGCCTTGCATTGCGCGCTTTCACATTTCGCCCGTCGTCAAAATAGAGTGCAGCATCGCTGGGATATGGCCTGTGATTTTGCGATTAATCCGATGTTAATTAATGACGGTATGACACCTCCGGTCGATGTCAATTATTTGCGTGAATACGATGGTATGACCGCAGAAGAAATTTATCCCATGTTAGAGGATAACGACAACGATCAGGAACGCGAGTTAGAGCAGCAATTGAATCCGGATTCAGACAATGATCAGGATGATAATGATGATGGTGCCAGCGGAGATGATCACGAGCAAAAAGAAGGTAAGCAGCAAAAACAGAAAGGCGATTCTGAAGGTCAGGGTGAAGAAGACGGTGGTGCAAGAAATGAAAACTCCGATCAAGGTGGCGATCAGGGAAAACAAAAATCCGGGCCACCGGAAGAAGGTGAAGGTGAACCTGACCCCTTAACACCGCAGGAAATAGAATCTTTAAGTTTGCAGTGGCAACAGCGTATGGCGAGTGCTGCGCAACAGGCAATACAAGCGGGTAAGTTGGGTGGTGCAATGGCTCGCATGGTAGACCATATGCTACAGCCGCGTTTACCGTGGCGTATGTTGTTAGCGCAATATATGTCTATGGTGGCACGTGATGACTATACCTACGCTCGGCCTTCGACGCGCCGTGGTGACCCCGCGGTTTACCCCAGTTTACGCAGTGCATCATTAAATATTGTCGTGGCGCTGGATATTAGTGGCTCCATCTCACAAACAGAAATTGCTGAATTTGTCTCTGAGGTTGATTCAATTAAAAGCCAGATACGCGCGCGTATTACCTTACTTGCCTGTGATTCTCATTTAGCTAAGGGTGGCCCCTGGATATATGAACCCTGGGATGAATTTGCCATGCCGGAAAAATTTAAAGGTGGCGGGGGTACTCGATTCAACCCTGTTATTGAATGGGCCGAAGAGCAGGATGAAGCACCGAACCTGGTGGTGTACTTTACCGATGCTCAGGGTGAGTTTCCAAAAACAGAGCCTTATTTTCCAGTACTCTGGTTAGTTAAAGGAAAAACGCCGGTGCCGTGGGGGCAGCGGGTTCAATTGAATTAAAATTATTTAACATCGCTCGAATAGTTTTATTCAGCTTGAAATAATAATCATTGGTTATAAAAATTTATGGATCTTTCTCCCGAAGACAGTCTTCGTTTAAACGTATTGCTAACACAAGGTTTGCAGGCGGTTCGTGTAGATGAATCACGCATGATTGTGTATGCCTTAACCGAGCGTGGTGAAGCTAAAGTCCCTCTCAATGCCAATTGCCGTGATGAGCAATATGTTCGACATGTGAAATCACTTTTATCATCTCACTCTATTGGTTCACCGGGTGGCTACCCGGTTTATTTAAAACGCTGGACTCGCATGGGGCAGGCGAAAGATGAAAGTCTGGATCAATTATTAGTATTGGGTGAAGAAGAAGCGGTGGTGGCGGTTGTACACGCAACGGGTTTAACCAATGAAATTGCACGCCGTGCGTGGTGGTGTATGCCAACTACAGATAATGCGCGACGTATGCTGGAAAAACAGGCGGTGATTGAAGGTGATATGGGGCCGGTATTAGCTGAGT
>Ga0316209_1002506_pt1 | contig 14662 bp, 20 predicted proteins | sample 6monopyrite_MG_FD_204945 | JGI IMG/M metagenome (GOLD analysis project Ga0316209, IMG submission 204945) | Microbial mat bacterial communities from mineral coupon in-situ incubated in ocean water Damariscotta River, Maine, United States -... | ecosystem: Environmental > Aquatic > Marine >...
TGCCTCGGCAAGCCGAGAAAAGCGTTTTATTACTGACGCCTTACGCTTCGCTTCAGTTGTCCCAGACGGGGCGCTGCCCCTTCTGGACTTCCCCGCAAACAGCCGTGTTTGATCCTCGGGGAGCATGAGCGGCGGCTATCGCCTTGTCATGCCCCCTGCGGTCAGAGGCTATGTCGGTCTCCAAATGTGTCAAGGGGCCGTGTCCTCGCCGCTATCGCGGCTGCGGGCCGCACCAACCCCTTGACACATTTTCCGATCAGAAAAAACTTGCGCTCTCGTGGTGTATCTTATAGTCTTAAATTCGGTCATAGGTTCGGAGCGAGAAAGCGGAACATTGCAGCGGCTCCTAATATGGCGGTCTGCTTAGTCGCAGACCTTGGCCTTATTCCACGGCTGGACGCCGTTACATAAGGCTCTTCGCTCCCGGTGGTCGCTGCGCACTGCATTACGCTGGACGCTTCATTACGTTTGCAGGGGCGCGTCTGGCTACGCCCGACAACCCGCTTTGCGGGCTTCAGGAACCCATGTGCCACTTCGTTTGCAACATGGCTACCTTCGGCCCCTCCATTGCGGCTTACCGGCCCTTTCCCATACTGTCGTCTGGGCAGGGAACCCGACCGGTAATCCTTCATTACGGGGCGCTCCTGAACGTCGCCCCAAAAGCGGGTTGTCGGGCCTATCGTTCGCAAGCTCACTGCCCGACGCGCCGGGGCAAGCCCCCCACGCAACAACCGGACACTGGGGTGTCCTAAATCGGCTGGGGCCGATTTTTGTTACGCGGCTCCCCCCAGCCTTGCGGCGATCACGTGGGCGTGATGCGCCTCCAGGGGGTACGCGCTAATCGCGCATTACCCCCACCGAACAAGTTCGGCGGCTCCCCCATTGGTGCCAGCCCATAGCTAAGAGGTTGTAAGAAATTGACGGGTGATTTTGTAAGAGATTTCGCACCTGCACTAACTTGGTTGGTGCAGTTCTACAAAGCCGGTGGTTTTGCCATTGGTTTGATAGCGGGCTTTTTTTGCTTCGTTGCGATTGCTCGTAATTTGGAAAAAGAGGAAAGCTGGGAGCTGTACTTAGTTCCTTTTGGCTTGGGTGTGCTGATTGGCCCGGTTGTCCATTTTGGTGTCCCCTGGTTGGTTCGTGACCATATCGGGCCAGTATCGATTGCTTGGTATTTTTTGCTGATTTGGGTAGTTGGTGGTGCCGTTGGTGTTGTTTTAGGGTTCCGTTATTTTCGTCATTGGGAACCGAAAATAGCCAAGTGGCGTGAGAAAGTGACCCGGAGAACAGAGGTTGAACGCGACCGAAAAACGGACGTTAGAACCGTCCGTGAACAGCTACCGGCTACGCCGGAGCTGTACGACATTATGGAGCATTACGAACCTGGATTTATCACCGTTGGATTAGATAAGAATGATGAGCCAGTAAGGGTGCCTTTCGATGTGTGGCGATCAAATCATATTCAACTGGCTGGTACGACCGGAGCCGGTAAAGGTGTTGAAGCGCAAATGGCGCTTAGTCAGTCGGTACCGGAGGGGGAGGCGGTTTTCGTATTTGACCCTAAAAACGATGAATGGCTACCTCATGTGCTGTACCAAGTCGCTAAAAATGAAGGTGTTCCTTTCCATTTTATTGATCTTAGAGACGGTCAAGGGCCGCAGATTAACCCCCTGATAGGGGTTAATCGCGCCGACCTCAAAGAGCTTTTGATAGCTGCCTTTGCGTTGTCAGATAAGGGCACCGAGGCCGACCATTACCGCTTAGGCGACCGCCGCTTTGCGTCGGCAGTCGCCGAGCTTCTGGCCGCTCAAGAAGCGCCCAGCTTCCGGGCCTCGATGGCCGATATTATGAGTCTGCCAGGTGCAGACAAAGCCGCTGGCTTTGTCGGTAAGTTTGAGGAAATGGCCGAGCTGGATAGTATCAACGCCGCTACCGCTGGCGTTGATTTTTCGGAAGTGATCGAAAAGGGCGGGGTGGTCTACCTGGTTGGCTCGATGCGCCACGAAGTGGTTAAGCGGGCCATGCGGTTGCTTATGGTGCGCCTGGTGCAAATCTGCGAACAGCGCGACCGATTGAAGCCGCAGCGTTCCGTCTGCGCCTTTTTGGATGAATTGAAATATCACCTTAGCAAGCCTGCTATGGAGATATTCGGCGCGGCCCGCGACAAAGGGCTTCATGCCCTTGTCGCTCACCAATCGCTTGCCGATTTGCGAGACGTGCCTAGCGACCTAGATGCTGATGCCGTTGTGGGTTCGGTCATTGAGAACACCGGTCTTAAATTGATTTACAAGCTGCAAGACCCGGATACCGCCGAGTGGTTGGCCCGTCGATCCGGTACCAAGTTGGTGGATGAAGAGCTGAGAAAGGTGGGCCGGAACGTGGCCCAGTCGGAAATCATCGACGATGAGCGCACCTTGCGCCAGGGGGAAACCTACCTGGTAGACACCAACATGCTGCAAAATCTACCCAAGCAAGTCGCCGTGTTTTTCAGTGAGGAATTGCCGCAATTTGTGGGTACCAGTCCGGTACCCACCGAGAAATGTTCCGAGGCGATTACCCCGGCAGTGGTCAGCTCACCGGCTACGCCGGTGCCTGTCATCGAGGACGAGCCGGAGGCCTCCGAGCCAGTCAGTGAACCAGAGCCAGCAGAGCAGGGCGACGAGCTGGCCGAGCAGCTAAACGCTGCGGCCCAGTCGTCGGATGCTGAGTTAATGCAGTCTTTAAAAGGTAATGGGGATACACCGCCTAAACCTAAATCGGCCAGCAACCCGTTTGATTTGGAATTTGATGATGAGTGAGCAGTTAATGAAAGACCCAGCCCAGCGCAAAGCGCGGGCTGCGGAAAAGGAAGAGTGGGTATTGGAATTTCTGCGTGATGAAATCTACAGCACTACTGCCATTTTAGCGGTTGAAATGGGGGTAGGGGAGAGAGCTGCCCGAACTGTGCTTAACCGAATGGAGAAAAAGGGCTTATTGGTTCGGGATGAGGTTAAGTTTATGGGGATGCGGGCGCTTCCCCTTTGGGGAATCACCAGTACAGGGGTATTGGAGGGTTTAACCCCGGAAGAAGTGAGCAAAATTAATTTACGCTATCACTCACCTGGTCGCGTAAAGCCTTCCACGATTGAGCATACCTTGGATGTGCAGCGTTGCCGGCAACATTGCACGATTGATCTTGATTATGAGGATTGGGTTTCAGAGCGGTATTTCCCTGGTCAGAATGAGAAAAAGAACCACCCAAGCCGGTGGCCTAAGTACCCTGATGGCATTGCAAAGCGACCCACTAAAGACGGTCAGTTTGTACCAGTGGCGTTAGAGGTTGAGCGTACCCGTAAAACGCCGCAGCGTTATGTTCAGGTCATCCGGGGGCATTTGCAAAACATCAAGCAGAAGCGCTACAGCAGAGTGATTTATTACTGCCTGACCCAAAAAGCGGCTGATAGCCTACAGGCTTTATTTTTGCGATTAATGCAGGAAAAAAAGATCAAGTTGTATTTGAGTGAGGATCAGGAGTATGGGCCGGAGCAGTGCATTAAGCTCTTTGCATTTCGATCTATAGAGGAATTCTAGTTTTGTAAAGTACGTTACAAAACAGGATAGCGCACCTCGGTTGCACAGGGGTTGAAGTTATTTAACTAACTGACAATTGAGGAACTGAAACGATGAAAAACGTATTGATTAAATTGGTATCTGTGGCTTTTTTAGGGCTGACTTTTCAGGCTTATGGGCATGATTCAAAAGTCACCGCAGAAGATATTGAGCTTGCTATAAAGCTGGGGCAGCAAAGGGAGGCTTGTTACCGAAAGCTGGATAAAGCCCCTAATGATGATTATGCCGTACTGGAATCAGAGTTATCGGCCTGTATGTCTGAAAGCGTTCGAGTGATAGATAGGCTTCAAGAGTATGCCGTAAGCTCTGGCAAGATGACTGCCGCCGAGTTTGAGCAGCTTACAGCGCAATCCAGCCAGGATGGTCAGAAAGGTGCTGAGGCTAGAGAGACGTTGCTAACAATGGCGACGGAAGGCGGTATGGCGGGGGCTTTGGGTTATTTGGATGATGATCAAGCTTCACCTGATATTAAGGTATTGCTGGCCGTGGTAGAGGTAGTTAAGCGAGTTGACCGGAGTTCGGACGATTTATCCATTGAGGTATCTAATTTAGCCCAGGCAGCGCGTGAGCTGGCCGCCGCCTACGGCGTCAGTAGTATTGATCCGGCAGTAATAGCTTTGGATGCCAGTTTAACTGAGCAACAAGAATTTAGAGTGAAACAACAAAAGGGGGTATCCAATGAAAGGTAATGGTATTGCCGCAGCGATTTTTGCCGCCGTTCCTCTGGCGGCAATTGTTCTGTACTTCGCCCTGAGTGGTCAGCAACAGGTGAGAACTGACCAGCAACGGCATGAGGTTAGGCAGGAGATCGAGGCAGAAAAGTTCGACCTGGAATTCGACCAGATGAGCCGGGACATTAACGGCGAGCCTATGACGCCTGAAGAAATTGCCAAGCGCAAAGAGAAAATCGCCAAGCTGAAAGAGAAGGCCGACCAGTGGGACAAGCGTTTTGATGCTGAATTTCAGCAGATGGACGAGGAAATGGCCGATTTGAAAAAGGCCATTGAGGAGGGCAAACAGTGAGATATTGGCTACTGGCTTTCACTGTCCTGATGAGTGGCTGCGCCACTCTGGACAGTATGCAGGGCCTGAAATCTTTTCAGGCTGTAACCGGCAAGGTTGAGGTGAATTACACCGATAAAGAAACCTTGTCTTTATCGGTTGATGGTCAGCAAGTGGCAGCCATTCTCCCTGTTGGCCGTGGGGCCAACTGGACGGATATAAGCCGCTGGGAAGGCCCTTACCAGGGCGCTTACCTATCAGTGCAGTGTGATGAGGCGCACTGGCGTACTGGTGAGCGGCAATGCCAGGTGCAGCAAGTAATTCAATGTTCCTGGGATACTTCGCGTAACCAATGCGCTTTCCATACGCCAAAAGAAACCATCGACACCTTGACGGTCGGCGCACCGTCAACGGTGTTTAGCCGTGGTAAGCCTTCCAGGCTTACCGGCTCTATTGAGTCTGACCAGGTGATTTTGAGCTTTGATGGTAAGCCAACAGTGACGATTCCAGCGCTTACGATTCTGGAACGGAACAGCAATACCCGCTTATACCGGGGGATGTTTGGCGATGACAAGGCAGAGGTTTACTGCAAGATTCACCAGTCTGGGTATGACAATTACCAGGTGCCAACCTTTGTCTGTGCCGCTCATAAAGATGTGAGCGGCGGCAGTGGCCGAGGGTTTGAGTTGGCTAAAATCGGGGAGGCTGTTATTCCCTGGAATAGTGACGCCTATACCGCGTTGCGCTATCAAGCTGACCGCTTCTATGCAGTGAATAACTGGCCGCGCCTGAATCCGAATAAGCCGAACGAGGTGCCTAAACCAAGCGCCAAAAAATCTGACTATGCAATGCTGTTAGAGAAGGAGTGGGCCGCATGGAAAAACTAACAAACAAACTTATTTACTTGGTGTTGGCTTGCTTTTCGTTGAATCTTTACGCGGCAGAGCCGCAGGTTTCCACGGATACGGGCCGGAATAAAACGACTGAAGATAGCGAGCAAATCAGCCGGGAAAAGGCCATTGATTTGCAGCGTAGCGCTACTGATCGGACAGCCGATGCTTTGGACAGAATGCGGGCGCGTACTTTCAGCACCGATCTGTTAAAACAATACTCTTCGAGAGCTGATACCCAAGCTGCCGTTTTATTTGAGCCGTTGGTATCTGCCATTGAGCGTGGCGAGGTCGATATGGGGGAAAATCCGGTGGCTGATTTATTCCGTCGTTGCGGCTTATACAGCTATCCCCATCCTTCGCCCAGCGCCTTGTTTGCAGGCTCTAAAGAGGAAATCAATGCTTATGGTAATCGGTGGTTAACACCGCCCCAAGGAACCCCTACGCATGTAGCTGTCACTGGAAAGGCGTTATATCAATATGACCCGCAGATGGAGAAGAAGCCGCAGCGCTTTGCGACAGCGGCAGAGTCATTGCGCTGTTATATGGGTTACAGTTATGTGCTGTCTGAAACCATTAAAGAAATGGCAGGGCAGTCCATTGGTAGCCAGCAGCACAAAGGCAAAGATAGCCAAACCTACTTTATGGCTGATTCCTTGGAGCAAATCGCCGCGCTTGGTCTGGTGTCAGTGATTGCCGATCCAGAAGCAATGAAAACAATCAACCAGCTTACCGAGCAGGCTTTAGACGGTGGTTGTATGTTGCCTACGCTGGCAGCGTTGAACTCCGGTAACTTCACCTGGTCATGTGGTGGTATTGATGTTGATCCGGGAAAGGGATTGGCAAAGCGTAGTGGGACGCCTTATTTCGGTGAAAACACCTTCATGGGCGTATCTGCCGTGTTTGCCCAGGTAGATGCTTTTGCCATGACCAAAGGTTTGAGTGACAGTGATATAGAGCGTCATTCAGAGCTTAAAGAGATTGCACAGGCACGTAGTACCCGTTTGAGTAAGAAACGTGGTCAAAGTAGTGCGGTGTCGTCTGGTGATACGGTTGGGGCGGGAGCAGGCGTTAGCCAGTAAATTAAGCCCCCAACCCTTCGACGCCGAAGGGGATGGGGGTTCAGACAATACTTGCCAACATGATGTGGCTTATACTGTTTGTACAGTCCCAGCAGTTAAGCCGCCTCTGTACATATAGGAGCATAGCTAATGACAGTGATTCGATTCAAGGGGAAAAAGGCCGAAAGTTCGGATTTGGTCGAGTTCGTTAAGCGCTTGCCTACGGTCAAAAATCTTAAAGTGTATGGCCCTGGTGAAGCTGAGAAACTGCCCCCAGAGGAACTGTCACCCGCTACCAGGCGATTGCTGATGCGTGAAAAAAACACCACTAATTAGCTATTTTTCAGTTTTTTATGGAGTTTGGAGAAAGCTTTTTTTCCATCAACCACGCGCCCCGCTTTGAGGTCATCAAGCCCTTGCTTTATCGCTTTTTTTAAGTAACGTTCTTTTTCTAATTCATCGTTTTTTTGGGGTTGGTTGTTCATTTTTTATTCCTATAATTTCGCATGCGAAATTGAGAATTTCACTATCTATTTAGATCCACCATAGCTGCATATTTCTATATGGAGCAAGCTAACGCGCTTCGCTTGTTGGCCACTTATTAAAATAAACGAACCTGCTACGCAGAACCCTTTATCTTAATAAGCGGCTTCGATTATGACCGTCACAGCTTTTGCGATCGATGAGTCACAATTCTGGCTACCCTTATATTTTTCGTTTTATTTTATGCTTGTTCTCAAAATTATTGGTGAAATCATCAAACGGGCGTCCTTCCTCGGTTAAGGCTTTTTGGATATTCAAAACGCTATCCTCATAGTCTGTTAGTGCTTTATTCAGCGTTGCCCTGGTAACGCTGAAATGCTTGGCAACCTCTGTTTTTGAAATCATAGGATCATTAAGCATTGCCCTCGCCTTCTTAACCTGGTCTTTTGATAATGCCCTCGGCCTTCCCCCTTTGCGTCCTCTTGCTCTGGCCGCTGCTAGACCCGCCTTGGTGCGCTCCTGGATTAGTGATCGTTCAAACTCTGATAGTGCCGCGAAGATATGAAATACCAGCTTGCCTCCGGCGTTGGTGGTGTCGATGGCTTCTGTCAGTGATCGAAAGCCTATCTCTTTCCCTTCTAATTCGGTAACGATTTCCACCAGGTCTTTAAGGCTGCGTCCCAGTCGATCCAGACGCCACACAACCAAGGTGTCCCCTGCCCTCATCGCATCCAGACACTTTTCGAGTTCAGGGCGTTTCCTTGACTTTCCAGAGCCTGATTCCTGGTATATCCGCTCACAGTTTGCCGCTTTCAGGGCATCCAGTTGGAGCGCTGTATCTTGTTCGGTCGTTGATACTCTGGCGTATCCGATAATCATTAGCTTACCTCAGTCATCGTGCCACATATTAAGTGGGTGCCAGCGGTGTGACGGGTTGGTAATGTCGTCCATACTGTCAGGCGTAGGTCTGCCCTTCCCTTTGCCATTGGTTGCTGATTTGACCAGGCCCATGAGTATGGCCGCAAAACCAAAGCCGATCAGCAGGCAGATGAGAATAAACCCGGTCATAGATACCCCCCGGTGTGGTACACCTCAGACGGTTGATAAATGGGTAATGGGTTGTCTGGCCGTGGGGCTTTGCTGCGGTTCGCATGGTTTCTGCGAGGCACAAAACAACGGTCGCCGTAGTCGTCGAACACCTCCCCCGCTTTGACTTCGCCCAGTAGCTCAAGCGCTGCTATGGATCGCTCCCGGAAAGTTTCAAAATCCACGTCATTGGGTACCTGCATTGGAATGACCAATATCACTTTCCCGTCACGGATGGCGCCCCAGTGCATCCCCAAGTTTTTGGCGTTCTCAATATCCATCCTTACTCCTTAGCCTTGCGGGCAATCTCGATCAGCTCCCCTTGCAGTGCCTTGTTGTCGTCGCGGGCCTCTTTGAGTTCGGTTTTCAAGCCTTTGATTTGTTCGTCCCGGTCATCCACGCGAGCCACCAGAGCCGCGTTTTCGGTGGTCAGTTTGGTGTTTTGGCCGCGCTCCTGTTCCAGCTCAGTTTTAGCCTGGTTAACTTCCTGTTCTTTGGCGGTCAGTGCTTTTTCAAGTTCTGCGATTTGGTTTTCCAGGCGGGTGATCTCGGTCAGTGCTTCGTCACGCTCGCCGGTTGCTGTCTCGATGGCGGCGTCTGCTTCTTGCCGAACAGTATCAATGGTGGCAGAGGCTAACTTGCTGGCGGCAGTCCACACCTGCCCTACTGAGCTTTCAATCGCCTTTTTCAGATCGGCTGGCATTTCCAATGCGGCGACTACTTCCGCTTTGCGAGACTCCCGCCATTCACGCATGACCGGCGATATGTGGGACAGCGACCCGCTGCCCATGCGCTCGCGCACCTGGTCATTGGTTGGACTCTCGATGCCTTCAGCAGCTAAGGCGTTGGCGGCGGCGATGATCTTCTCTTTAATTTCTGGCTTAACCTTCATTTCGGTGGCTCCGTGTATGTATTGTATGTACGTATCATACATACAATACATACAGATTGCAAATAAAAATGATTGGAAAAGGTACCTTTTCTATACGTTGAATATTAAACGGGTTTCTATACGCGATGAAATGCAATTTCGCATGCGAAATTGTGGTGTGTGGCGTTGTATAAAAAACGGTGGTTTTCTGGCGGTGTGGTTGGGCTGCTCGGTCGGTCGCGTCGGTCGTGGCAACCGGCCAGCCGGAGCATGACCCAGGGCAAGGGGTTTACAGCGTAGCGTCCCTTGCGCTGGGGCGGGATTCGGCTAGGTTCGCCACATAAGACCGGCGTGACTGAGCGAGTAGTTCAACCAGGGGCTGCTTGGGAGGGAGCGGAGAGAGGGATAGCATCATAGTTAATAATTCATAAATGTGTTATTCATAATTATTAGTAATCATGTCAACCATTATTGACGCATAAACGGTAGCGCTTTTTAAACCGCTGTATATCAACTGTTTACATCTATTTCATAAGTATGTTTGGTGGATTTCATACATATGAAAACATAATTATTTATTTTTGTGGCGTCTTTTTAATGCTATTTGCTAATGCAGTAAGCGCTTCTTTCTTCTTTGTCTCGCACTCCCATATCACCATTACTTTCCAGCCAGCGGCCTTCAGCTCGTCGTGCTGTTTTCGGTCTCGCTCTACGTTTCGATCAAGCTTGCGTGTCCAGTAGTCAAGCTTGGACTGTGGGCGTTTTGCCGCTGGACAGCCTGGGTGCTGGTGCCAAAAGCATCCATGAACGAATAAAGCTAAGCGGCGGCTTGGGAAGACTATATCTGGGGTGCCTGGTAGGCGGCGGTCGTGTAGACGATAACGGAGGCCTGCGGCATGAAGGTAGCGGCGCACTACCATTTCAGGGCCAGTGTCGCGGGAGCGCACAGCCCGCATGGTGCGGCTGCGCTGCTCCGGCGTTTCCTTCATTTTCGGAACTCGATTTTCAAGCTGGGGTCGGTTTCAAATCCATCAATGATTTCGTTGTATCGCGTTACGAGGTCGCTTACTGCAACGCGGCGCCCTTCTGCGGCGAACTTTCCCAGTTCATACAGATTAAGGGCCACGAACTGCTCTACCTCGAACACGTCTATACGCTCACCAAGGCCTGCATTTTCTGATAACACTTCTGCGGCGGTCAATCCGCGTTGCGTGGTCACGATGATGGGCCGAAATCCATCATTGATGTTATCCCGGCAACGCTCTACCACGGCTTCACCAGGTGCGGTGGTAACGTGGAAAGCCACGTCACCAATGAAGAAATCGCCAGCTCGCCCAGATTGAGCATCGGACGTAGAAAAGCTGTTATGCTCGAACATGCCCTCTCCTAGGGCGCAATCAAGTTTTGCTCCGACCAGGTGCTGTAAAACGGCACCAGCATATTGCATGCCTGGCGCATTGCGCTGGCGATCCTCAGCTTGAGCTATGACATCTCTAACCAGGGTTCGGAGGCTTCGAGAGGAATCAAGGCGTATCTTGAATGGCTTGCCTGCAAAGAATTCGTGAACCCGTTCAATCCAGAAGGCTTCGATTGCATCGAGATCGACAGGGCCTGTTTCTGCCAAGCCGTTGAGGAAAGTTACGTATTCGCGCATATTGCCTATACTGCCGCGACTGGTTCGACCGCCTTCCGCCGCCAGCACTCGGGTAATGCCATGACGCTTAAGAACCGCCTGAACGGACGCTTTACCCAGTCCAAGCACTTGGCCTCCAGCATCCGTTAATAGGTTGTCTGGATCGAGCGGTAGGCCCATTTTCCGGGCATGTTGAGTGATAACCAGCGCTACGCATAGAGGGCCTTTTCGCCCGAACTTCCGTTCCTTGTTGAATGCCTTTAGGACGTCTTTTAAATCTGCCATTACGCCGCCTTCTTGCTGGCTTCGGTGGTGGCTGCCAACAGCGGTTCTAATACCTGTTCAGCAAGGAATCTTACAACCGGAACGGCAACACCATCGCCAGCTAAGTGGTAAGCGTCGTTATACCTTGCTGGAAGCTTATAGGTGTCCGGCAGCCCCATAAGTCTGGCCGCTTCTCGTGGTGACAGTAAGCGAGAACGAATAGCGCGTCCTTCTACGACCATAATCACTTGGCGGCTTGACCCGCCTGCGGGGGTTCTCAAGCACCCGGCCACGTCATCAAATCTAACTTCCGCCCGTTGTACACGGCCTCCGTTGCCGTCAGGCCTGGTTCTCTTGTAGATGGCACCAACTTTCTTGGTGCCGCTCTTTTGAGCGTCCTTCACCTTTGCCCGGTGTAAATCGCTCATCATGTCCAGCAGCTTTTTGGTCTCTGCCTTGGTATGCCACTTGATTCCCGTCGGTTTGTCCTCGATGAGGTCGGCAAACACAGTTTGCCGCGTTGGAGGCTCTGGAAGATTCCACCATATCCACTTGGGCTTATGAGTTTTTGGAACCTTCTGGAAGGCTTCGCTTAATGCAGCAGTGTGCCAAGGGTCCAAAGGACCGCTGGCTCTCAAGCTTTCATTAATGGAGACCCTAGAATCGACTGCGATAATGAACAAGCGGGGGCGTGATTGGGGCACGAAGTTCACGGCATTGGCGACCACCGCCCCAAAGTAGTAGCCCGCTCTGCCGAGCGCGCTGCATATCGCTGAAAAGTCCTTGCCTTCGTGGGAGGTTAAGGCTCCGCAGACGTTCTCCAAGACTATAACGCGGGGTGCTCGCCCCTCGTCTTTCAGCGCAAGCATTAGTTTCCAGAATGGCCAGAATGTGCCTGAGCGGTCACCTTTGAGTCCGGCACCGGCGCCAGCTAGGGAAAGATCTTGGCAGGGGAATGAAGCCCAGGCGAGGTCAGCAGAGTTGGGGAGGTCGCCCGAGGTCAACTTGGCTACGTCTTCGCATACCATATCTTCGTTGCCCCAGTTCGCCACGTAGCAGGCAGCTTTCTTAGAGTCGAAGTCATTAGCGAACAAACATTGCCAGTTATCGCCTAATCCAGCGCGGGCCATGCCGCCACCGGCGAAGAATTCGTAAAATGTGCGCATCACCCCTGCTCCTTTAGTTGAAGTTTATTGTCTCTTTCCAGCTTCTCTTTGATTGCTTCAGCAATCCAGGTATTACGGGAAATATTGCCAGGTCGGTCTGACCGAAGCCGGTCGATCTCGTTAAACAACTCTTTTGGAAGACGCAGACTAATCCGAGCGGTGTCTTTTTCTTTATTCATTGGTTCCCTATACCTGGCGCCACGGTGGCGCCATTATGGCGTCATTAAGAGAGTAGATCAACAAGAGTGATACTTCAAAAACAACATAATAATTAATAAATCATAATTATGATTTATTAATTATTGACGGCTCAAGCGTTGTATGTTTTCATAATTATTACTTCCTAAATATTAAGTAGGGGTTATGAAATGATAATTATTGTTGGATGTAACAAGGGTGGCGCGGGGAAGACTACGACCGCGACTAACTTAGCCGTAGGACTGGCCTCAAATGGTAGCGATGTTTGCTTGGTTGATGCCGACCCACAACGTAGCGCTGCCCGTTGGCATCAAGACCGTGAAGAATCTGGGCATGCACCCAGCATCACTCTGGTTGAGAAGCGGGACAATATCAGCCAGACCTTACGGACGCTGGATGAGAAATTTGACTACGTAATTGTGGACGTTGCCGGACGAAATTCACGTGAGATGATCACAGGAGCTGCTGTAGCAGAGGTGATTATTGCACCCCACCAAGCATCTCAGCTTGATTTGGACACACTGGAAGAGCTGCAACAGCAAACAGTACGGATACGTGATCTTAATCCTGATTTGAGAGTGTTTATCTATCACGCAATGGCGAGCACTAATCCAGCAGTGAAAGAAACCGAACGGAGTGAATTTTTGGAGTACGTAGGGCAGTTCGAAGAGTTCAGGCCCTTGGAGTCCATCAGCTACTACCGGAAGGCCTACAAAGACGTAATCCCACTAGGTCAGTCAGTTTTAGAGTATGGGAACGATCAGGCAATCCAGGAAGTTAAGTCACTCATTGGAGAGGTGTTGTAAATGGCGATCAAGAAGCGAGACCCGAAAAACGAGGCCGTAGAAAAGTTAGCCAACGAGTTAGCTGATAAGCCTTATGGAGAGGAAGCCATAGAGGAAGAGCGGCTTGTTCGCACTTCGTTGTCTCTTCCTGCATCTATGCACGAAGCGCTAGAAGATATGGCAATAAAAAACAAACGTGCTGGACACGATTTGAGGACGGTCAGTGCTATTGTGCGGGAAGCCATAGATAGGTACTTAAATAATAATTCATAATTATTATTTAAGTAATATTAATTATGAATAATGAAAATCTAAATAAACTCATAACAGAGTCGTTAGCGATTGAGGCAGAGGCGGCCAAAGAAGCGGGTAAACTGGGTTTTATGGCTCGCGCTTTAGTACAGGCTACATTGCCGCATTCCAAAATCGAGGGTAACGAGTTTGAACGCACTAACGGTGCGTTCAAACTCTCCATGTTGGCACCTTCAAGCGTGGGGTTGCCGTATGGCAACATCCCACGGCTTTTGGTTTCCTGGTTGACTACCGAGGCAGTAAAAACTCGGAGCCGGGAAATTGTTCTTGGTGAAACCTTGAGCCATTTCATGGGGGAGCTGGATATGGTTCCGACAGGTGGTCGTTGGGGGAGTATTACCCGGCTACGTGACCAAATGACCAGGTTGTTTTCCTGTCTTGTCTCCTGTTCTTACACTGGGAACGACATGACTGGAATACGCAATATCCTGATCGCAGACGAGGCTAATTTGTGGTGGAGTCCCAAGCATCCAGATCAAGCGGCCCTCTGGCAAAGCTCTGTAACGCTCTCAGAGCGTTTTTTCTCTGAAGTGATAGAAAACCCTGTGCCGGTCGATATTCGTGCTCTCAAGGCGCTCAGGCGCTCTCCTATGGCGCTGGATATATATTGCTGGCTGACATACCGCCTAAGTTATCTGAATAAGCAAACCAATATCCCCTGGCCTGCATTACAGGCCCAATTCGGAGCCAATTATGCAACTGACGCAAAAGGGGTGAGGAATTTCAAACTCAAGTTCCTTCAGGCGCTGAAAAAGGTGCAGGTGGTTTACCCTGATGCAAGGGTAGAGGACGGAGGTCAGACCCTAGTCTTAAAGCCAAGTCCTACACATATCCCTAAGCTCTACAACTTGAAATCCGGTGGATAACAGAAGTTATCCACGCATAAACGGTAGCGCCCCTGAAAGCCAACCCTGACAAGGATTCCAGCGATTCTTGCAAGTTATCCACGCATAAACGGTAGCGTCCTCAGCGCATAAACGGTAGCGTCCTTCTTTATATACCTGTATTTAATTTCCTTTATAAAAATAAATTACCTGTACTTAATCCGCGTTTTCTGTGAGTTTTGTGGATAACTCAAACCCCGAAAATTTCGGGAAGTACCTCCCCCTCTTAGGGGCTTCGCCCCTGCCGGCCCTACCCTGTGCGCTAACGCGCACACCGGCATACCCCAATAATGCCTCGGCAAGCCGAGAAAAGCGTTTTATTACTGACGCCTTACGCTTCGCTTCAGTTGTCCCAGACGGGGCGCTGCCCCTTCTGGACTTCCCCGCAAACAGCCGTGTTTGATCCTCGGGGAGCATG
>Ga0316209_1002510_pt1 | contig 14644 bp, 14 predicted proteins | sample 6monopyrite_MG_FD_204945 | JGI IMG/M metagenome (GOLD analysis project Ga0316209, IMG submission 204945) | Microbial mat bacterial communities from mineral coupon in-situ incubated in ocean water Damariscotta River, Maine, United States -... | ecosystem: Environmental > Aquatic > Marine >...
GATGGTGAACCAAAGGTTTCAGAAAAAGATGCACAAGGTGCTGCATTTAAAGACGCTGATGTGTTCGAGTAATAATTCTAATATTTGGAATATTGTTAATGAAAATTTTATTATTTGGAAAAGTCGGGCAACTCGGCTGGGAACTCAATCGTTCTTTGCAGCCATTAGGTGATATTGTAGCTTTAGATAGAGGCGAAGTTGATTTTTCTAAACCAGAAAGTCTTCGCCAGGTTGTGCGGGACATAAACCCTGATGTTATCTGTAATGCTGTTGCCTATACTGCCGTAGATAAAGCTGAAGAAGAAGAAGAGCTTGCAATGAAAATCAACGGCATATCGCCGGGTGTGCTTGCAGAAGAAGCAAAAAAGCTCGGTGCGTTGCTTGTGCATTACTCCACTGATTATATATTTGATGGAACTAAAGCCAGTTCTTATGATGAAACTGATACGCCAAATCCTGTCAATGCATATGGTCGAACAAAACTAGCTGGTGAGCTTTCTATCCAGTCTCTTGGTTGTGACTATTTAATTTTGCGTACGTCGTGGGTGTATGCTTCACGCGGACAGAATTTTTTATTGAGTATGTTGCGCTTAGCTGCAGAGAAAAAAGAGCTAACGATTGTTGACGATCAATTGGGTGTGCCTACATGGGCCAGGTCTATTGCGGATATTACTTGTCATGTTATTTCTAAAAGCTTGGCTGAAAGGGATGGAAATGTGTTTCGCTCAGATATTTACAATGTTTCTGCTTCTGGGCAGGCAAGCTGGTTTTTATTTGCTAAGGAGATAATTGAGCTAGCAAAAAAATGTGAAAAATTTAAACATCTCAAGGTGAAAAGCGTAACTCCTATTTCATCTGTAAGTTATCCTACACCAGCGGAAAGACCTATGAACTCAAAACTATCGACGTCTAAATTATCTGAAAAATTTGACATTAATGTTGCAGAATGGTCGGAACATCTAAAACTGTGTGTGGACGAATTATGCTAGACCCGCATTCGCCGCACTCTATTGGCATACATGCGCTAGTAAATGGATTATGGCATAACCAACAACTTATTTGGCAGTTAACGCGACGCGACATTGTTGGTCGTTATCGAGGCTCTTTTTTTGGAATAACATGGGCATTCTTTCATCCGCTGGTGATGTTGATAGTTTATACCTTCGTCTTTAGCGTTGTTTTTCAAGCGCGTATCGGTGGTGTTGGTGACAGTAAAACTGATTTTGCGTTAGGACTGTTTATCGGGATGATAATACATGGTATGTTTTCAGAGTGTATTAATCGAACCCCCACCCTGGTAGTTAATAATAAAGCCTATGTGAAAAAAGTTGTATTTCCATTAGAAATATTACCTTGGAATGTCATGTGTGCAGCTTTATTTCATGCTGCTATCAGCTTTTTAGTTTGGTTTCTTTTTTATCTTTCGGTTGGTCATGAAGTTAGTTGGTCTTACCTTTATTTCCCTTTGATTGTGTTGCCCTTTATTTTTATGACGATGGGCGTTTCCTGGTTTCTTGCATCTGTAGGTGTATTTGTTCGTGATATCGGGCATGTTACGGGCGTCGTTACCACGATGTTATTGTTTTTATCTCCGATTTTTTATTCACCGTCAATACTACCCGAACCCTATCGATCATTTATTTATATAAATCCACTGACATATTTTATTGAGCAATCTAGAAATGTGCTTTTATATGGTATTGCACCAGATTGGACTGTATTGATTATGGTTTATCTGGCTGCGCTTTTAACGATGTGGATGGGGTATATTTGGTTTCAAAAGACGAGAAAAGGTTTCGCAGATGTCCTCTGATCAATCACATGTTTTATTAGGTGCCACTGCTGACGTGTCTGACGTTGCGGTGATTTTGGAATGTGTTAGCAAACATTATCAAATATATGACAAGCCTCATCACAGGTTGTTACAGAGTTTCTCAAGAGGGCGCAAAAAATATTACAACGAATTTGTTGCTTTAAGCAACGTAAGTTTTTGCATTAAAAGAGGCGAGACGGTAGGAATCATTGGTCGTAATGGAGCAGGGAAATCGACACTGTTGCAAATAATATGTGGAACATTAACGCCAACATCAGGGAGTGTTAAATGTTTTGGTACTATTTCCGCATTATTAGAACTTGGTGCAGGGTTTAATCATGAGTTTACTGGATATGAAAATATATATTTATATGGATCTATTTTAGGGATACCGACTAGTACTATTGATGATTTACTGCCCAGTATTCTGGATTTTGCAGAGATTGGAGAGCATATTGGGCAACCCGTTAAAACATACTCTTCTGGTATGTTTGTTCGTTTGGCGTTTTCTGTTGCGATAATGCTGGAGCCAGATATTTTAATTATTGATGAAGCTCTTGCGGTTGGGGATATTTATTTTCAACGTAAATGTCACGCTCGATTAAAGGAATATCAGGAAAACGGCGGATCGCTACTGTTGGTAACACACTCTACGGATAGCCTAATTAATTTATGTCATCGCGGAATAGTTATTGAGAGCGGCCATTTGATATACGATGGGGATACAAAAAGTGCTGTTGCTGAATACATGAAGACTGTTTTCGGATCTAATAAGCCACAGTCAGGAGAAGTTAGTCCGGTAAAGGTGAATGAAGGTATAACATACGATGAACTTGTTGTACGTATGATGTCAGATCATGAAGATCGTCTTGATTTATGTCCAGGACATAATCAAGATGAAGTTAGATTGGGTAGAGGAGGTGCTACGGTAGCCGATTGTGTAAATCTTGCTGAAGTGGGCCAACCCTTAATGGTGGAATCGGGTGGCACTATCGACTTGCTTATGAAGTATGTGTTTCATGAGGCGCAGGAAAAAGTGATTTTCGGGATTATGGTGCGTGATATAAAAGGATCTGAGTTATATGCATGTAACACCTATCAGGATAAAAACACGTTGTACAGTTTTGATGCCAGTGAAATTTTATTGTCACGGGTATCACTTTTCTGTCCACTGTCACCAGGTAGATATTTTATTACAATAGGGATATCTAAATTTGACCATGATGGTCAGCATATAGAGGCCATAGACAGACGTGTTGATGCGCTTGTTTTAACTGTACTATCGACAGGGTCGGAGTTTGGAGGCGTTTTGGATATGCGATTTTCTTTTAACTCAACTTCCCTGATTGATAACGAAGGTGACTAAATTAATGTCTGAAGATGAATTGAGCAATGAGCAGTTGGAAATTAAGGATCCCCTATTGGTTTCATGTCCGAATACGGGCGGTCTAGTCTATGTTCATGGTAAATCTCATCTGACCATTTCTTATTCTGATGTCACAGGTATTTCTAACTATGATGGTGGTTTTTTATGGGTCTTACAGAGTGATGGTGCACGCTCATTGCAGATGTTGGGTGATGATGGGATCAAGACGATTGAACTTGACAAAGACTATATAGATTTACACGATGTCCTGGTTTCGGGAGATGATATCTACGCTGTCCATACGGAGACGAATGATGTCGTCAAATATAATAAAAACTTTGAGGAGGTTGATCGCTGGGGGCTCAAAGGCGAGTTGGACTCTGCCCATATAAATTGCATAACAATCTATAAAGGCAGGCTGGTTGCATCTGTTTTTGGTGCCTTCAGTCAGTACCGTGAGTACAAAAAAGGTACCAAAGAGCTTGGTCTGGTTATTGATATTCAGACGAAGGAGACACTTATAAGTGGGCTGTCACAACCCCACTCGTTACATGCTGATGGCAATGTTTTATATTTATGTAATTCTGAGACGAATGAACTGCTAATTTTCAGTGATGAAGTCTTGAACTCCAGAATACAATTACCGGGTTACGCAAGAGGGCTGGCCATATCCGAAGGTTATATATATGTTGGATTAAGTCGGTCGCGCAATGTGAGCAATTCAGAGGGTATTTCGCAGGCAACAATTGCTGTGATATGTCGGGATGGTTTAAAATTAGAAGGGGTGACCACAATTCCATTCTCTGAAATATACGACATCAAACTATTAGGTGATAAATCAGATTACATACTCAAAGTGATGATGGAGTATAGAAAAAATGATACTGAACTGACAGCTTTGGTGAATGAGCGATTATCAGGCCGAGATGAGTATGATCGATTGTTAAAAGACTATGAGAAGTCGCATGATGCATATTTATCTACCAAAGCAGCTTATGATAAAACACACGATGCATATAAGCAGACTAAAAGTGCCTACGATAAAAAATGTGAAGAGATCGAAAGGTATAAGCGTAGATATGCGAGATAGTTGAATTGAGGATGAGTAGATTATGAATGATGAATCGCGACATAATTATGAATATGAGGTGGATCTGTGCGGAGATACGGCACCTGCCCGTGTAATTCGGATGGTAGGTAATGATAAATCTGTGTTGGAAATAGGTGCGGGGCCAGGGTCAATAACGAAGCACTTGAATGGTGTCGGAAACTGTAAAGTTATTGCTCTTGAAATAGACGAAGAAGCAATTGTCAAACTGCGCCCTTTTTGTGAAGCTGTTTATAGCGCAGATTTAAATGACCCGACATGGCCATCGCTTCTGAATGGCATCAAATTTGATTCTATCGTTGCCGCCGATGTATTAGAGCATGTCTATGACCCATGGAGTACTCTCAAAGCGATGAAAGGATTATTAAATGGAAGCGGTGAAATTGTAATATCACTACCTCACGTAGGGCATAGTGCAGTAGCCGCTTCCGTTCTCGATGAGGATTTTGACTATCGTGACTGGGGACTGCTGGATAGAACGCATATTCGCTTTTTTGGGTTAAAAAACATGCAATCGTTATTTAATAATTCAGGGTTAAATATTAAAGAGGCGCAGTTTGTAATCGTTAACCCAGAAGATAGCGAGTTCTCGGCGAGATGGAAAAAGCTTCCCTCAGGTGTTAAGAATGTACTTTCATCGTTTAGACATGGCTGTATATATCAGGTCGTTATTAAAGCTGTACCTGTCGAAAATTCTAACGAAAATATTGAGTTAATGTCGCTTCCTGTTGAGAGCTCTAATCCATCTAGGATCAAATCTCTAGCAAAAAAAGTCGTTCCTATGAAATATAGAAGTAAAGTTCGAAGTCTTGCTCACAAGTTAGGTATAAATGGTTAAGGATATGAGTGAAGCGTCTACTGTAAAGCTTATTGCGATGTATTTCCCGCAATTACATGCAATTCCTGAAAATGACGCCTGGTGGGGTGAAGGCTTTACTGACTGGGATAATGTTAAAAGTGGTGGTGTGCAATTTGATGGTCATCACCAACCAAGGGTGCCACTTAATGAAAACTACTATGATCAGTCAAAGCTCGATACCTTGCGATGGCAGGTGAACCTGGCAAAAGAGTATGGGGTGTACGGATTCTGCCATTATCATTACTGGTTTGATGGGACGCAGTTGCTCGAGACACCAACAAACTTAATGCTGGAGAATAAAGATATCGACATGCCTTTCTGTCTATCCTGGGCAAATGAAACCTGGTCGAAGCGGTGGGATGGTCGTGACCATCATATTTTGATCAAACAAACACATCCCCCTGAAGAGGAGAGCTGGTCCAGGCACTTCGACTATCTCATAAAAGCGTGGACGGATAAAAGAGCAATAAAAATAGATGACAAGCCGGTTTTTATAATTTATCGCCCGCAACGGATTAAAGATATCCACCGGATGCTTGAGTTTTGGCAGCAAAAGGCTAAAGCACATGGCTTGAAAGGGCTGTACTTTATCTTTCAGAAACAATATGAGCATCCAAGCAAAGATTGTTTGAAATCATTTGATGCTATTTTTCAGTTTCAACCTTTTGAGTCAATTTATTCAGCCAGACCACAGGGTAAAGGTAATCGCAAGGCAATGTTGAGAAGGATGGTCGATAGGGCGCCACAATTTGTCCAGAATATCATCTGGTCACTATGGACTTCCAGGCAGCATGACCTAACATTTCATGATTACGATGAAGTATGGAAGGAAGCCCTTAAACTTCGTCATGAGCCTGGCTTAAAAACTTATTCAGGCGCGTTCGTTGATTGGGACAATACAGCACGTTATGGAAAAAAGGCCACTATTTTTAAAGGTGCAAGTCCGGAAGCTTTTTATTACTGGTTTAAAAAGCTGGTAAATTATGTATCAGAACGCCCTGAAGGTGAACAATACATTTTTCTTAATGCCTGGAATGAATGGTCAGAAGGTACATACCTGGAGCCAGATAATAAACATGGTTATAAATATCTGGAAGCAATCAGGCATGCGCTTGGAAGTAATGAACAGGCTTCGTTTGGTGAGCAAGATGAAGGACCTGATGCATCAAAAGAAGCTGCCAGTTCATAATATTCTAATCAGGCGAATGTTGTTGGACCCGATTGTATGGGACGAGAGTTACTTGAAGAGTGGTCACCCACATAGATAGCTTTGGGTTTCATGTTCTTAAATCAAATTGGTGAGGCTTAGAGCCACCTCGACATCTTGTCTTATTTAGTAAAGATGCTTTAATTAGCACATTACATGGTGTTGGTTTCACAGATGTAGAGCAGAAGTGTCATAGCTCGCCTGGCATTTATACGGCCTGACATAGTGAAATTTTTTTGGGAAAATCGATCTTCAGCGGCTCAGTTATTCATAGCTTATTTCGCACTGTAAAAGCAGTCGCTAGAATTGCTTATATTAAGTCCTGCAGCATGTTAGTAGTAGAAGAGAGTATTTGACCGTTATCGCGACAAAGCAAAAGTAATATTTTAATTTCGACTTATATTATATTTGTCATACATATTAACAGTGTCTTTTATTGTTAGGTTATAGTTTTTACTTACTTCTTTAATTGACATGCCGTTTTCAATTTCTCTTAACGCACCAATTTTATTGTCTTTTATGATACTTGATTTTGATTTAAACGCTCTTGCGCCGTATGGTTGATTCCCACCCTGAATAAATACATTCTCGGGTAAAAAGTCAGCATCTAGCGCCATTTGCCTGATTTCGGATATGTCGGACTCATGTGTATTGATGTAGTGTTTTTGTTCTAAACGTATTTTTTCCAGTTCGATTTCGATTGTTTCTCTATTTAGTTTTCGTCCGAAGTCAGCTGGGATGAGATGGTTATCGATATCGAATATTTTAGATAGTATTAAATCACCTATGTAAGGTGAGTAGTGAGTTGAATCAATATATTCACGTGCCTTACTGTTTTCGGGTACATTAATAGTTGTGATGCTGTTGTAACCACCAAAGTCCCAAAGCCTGTAATTATTATTTGGGTATTCGTTTTCCAATATATTGACGATTTCTTTTTTCCATTGCTCAAAAATCGGCCATAGTCCTAATTGTCTTATTACTTCATGTTGTCTTGCGTGTGCAGGTGAAATAAAGAAATGTACTTCTGTCTCCTGTTCTTTTAGTAATATTACAGATTTTCTGAACTCTTCTAGCATTGATCTGCCATTAGTAGGGTTGCGGAAGTAATATTCTCGTTGAGGCCCTGAGAAATAAACATATTTCAGGTATAGATTTTCTATATTGGTGAATGAACTACGCGCACCGTTTTTTTTTGTCAGTTATTTTTATATTATGGAGGTTACGCATATCCGGCGGTTTGTGATTGAATACAAATTGCCTCATGCCTGTATCAAAATTTAGAACATGTGCAAAATTATTTCTACTATTGATAATCGTTTTATAAGACTCTCTTAATACACTCATTGTTAGTGTTGATTTAAAGAAGATCTCCCGCATAAAGAAAGGGTTTGGTAATCCATCGTCTTTTACCGCGAGTATGTCACCGTTATAATCAGCCGCTTGAGGGCGCATGGCATTGAATGTGAAAAAATCGAGACCGATAACAGCCTTTTTAACGTGTGTAATTTTGCTGATGTGTTCTATATATCTACGTGTTACGTAAAGATCACCACCAGCAAGCGCAATATTATAACGTGGCTCTATTTGTCCCCAAAAGCTGGTGGATGGATCAATGCCAAAATCTGTTCTTGAAGTACCGACAGCAATAGCTTTAGGTTTGAGTTTGCCAATCATATAAGCCTTAAATAATTTTTCATGATTCTGCATTTCAGACTTAGGTGAATTAACCCCATCGATATTGATAATATTGTGAATGCCATAAGGGTCTACAATAAAATTGAATATTCCTGAAAGCAGTAGAAGTGAAAAGCCTAATAAATATGTTTTTAGATAAATAGACATGGCTTAAAACTGGAAATATAAAAATTCACTTGCTTTGGAAAGGTTAAGAATGGCTGCTATAGCTAAACCTGCTGTGAATATGGACCATGCTATTGTGGGCTTAAACATGAATATCTTTAGTTTTTTTAGAAGTATTGAAGATCTTGGCTGCCTAGTGTCATCGTTCAGAGAATATTGCATTAACTCAGGCACATTTGGTAGTACCCATACTATAAAAGAAAGTGAGAGTATCCATATTAATAATATGCTTTTCATTGTTGGCAAATAATAGTGCGGAATGACTGGAGTTTTCAGAAAATCCGAACATCGCTGATATAATAGTCGTGGCAGAATTAAAGTCATTCGCTCGGAAGAATACCCATGCAATGGTTACTGCCAGGAATGTTATACCGCATGAGACAACGCTGCCGAGAAAGCTACTGTTGTTAGCGTTATAGCCAAGGCGTCTCAGCATGCCAGCCGTGATTGATGATCAAGAAGATGCCATGTAATCCACCCCAGACTATGAAGGTCCATCCGGCACCATGCCATAACCCTCCCAGGAGCATTGTGATCATCAGATTTCGGTATCTTTTTATATTTCCATCTCTGTTACCCCCAAGTGGAATATAGAGGTAGTCGCGAAGAAATCGTGAGAGCGTCATGTGCCACCGCGACTAGAAGTCAATAATATTTACGGCTTTGTAGTGAGAAAAGAAGTTTAGAGGGAGCTTGATGCCAAACATTAGGCCGACGCCTATTGCCATATCGGAGTAAGCAGAAAAATCAAAATATAGTTGAAAAGAATATGCCAGTGCACCGGCCCATGCGTCAAATGTTGAGAAAGCGGTGTTGTTAAATGCGGCATTAAAGAGTGGTGTGGAGTAAGCTGATATGCCATCAGCAATAATGACTTTTTTAAATAATCCAAGGCTGAATATAGCAAGGCCCATTTCAAGATAACTGGTATTGAATTTAAAAGTACTGTTATTAGAAAATTGCGACAGCATCTCTCTGTGATGAACGATTGGGCCTGCAATAAGCTGCGGAAAAAATGTTACAAACAATGCATAGTTGAGGAAGTTATATTCCCTGGTTTTCTTTTGATAGGAGTCAACAAGGTATGCGATTTGTTGAAAAGTAAAGAATGATATAGCTAGTGGCAATATGATATCACCAGCAGAATAATCACTATTTGTTAGCCTGTTAACATTGTCGAGAAAGAAGTTAGCGTATTTATAATAAGCGAGAAGGATAAGATTTAGGCTTATGCCTATAGCAAGAAGTGCTCTGTTGGACGTTTTACCTGATGATAGCGTCATACCAATACTGTAATTTAACAGCATGGAAAATATGATTAGTCCCAGATAAGCTGGGTTCCACCATGCATAATAAAAAAGGCTGGCACCGACTAGCCATGAAACCGCCAGTCGGTGATGATATCTTGCGCCTAATGCAAAGTAGCCAAATAAAACGAGTGGCAGGAAAATGAAGATGAATTCGTATGAATTGAATAACATTGATTATGTTTTATAGAGTAATGCTTTACGTGGTTGTTGTGCGTTATCTTATAGGAATTCCTTAATTTTTTTCTTAGTAGTCTTCAGCTTTTCTTTGACTTTATATTGCAGATTGCCATTGCTTTTTGTTGTTGTCCAGGCGCCGATAGTGTTCTTTCTTTTTAATCTTTCGTTTAGCATCATGTCGTAAAAGTTTTTGTCTTTTTGGTTTGATTTATAAAAATCAAGTTTTATCTGATCGGGTAAGCTTTCTGATGGTGTTTTGCCTTTGTTTAAAACGGGAAAAGTTTTTGGTTTCATGCCTAGTAATCGTTGTAAATCAGCGATATCTTCATTAAAAGTTTCCAAAAAACCAACGAACCAAAAGTCTTCCGGTTTCTGTAATGGAGATAAGAAATGTTCAGTGTATATGTTTTTCATCCAGTCATCGCCAGACAGCAGGAAGGTTTCCAGGTCTGATCTGTTGTCGTGAAAATGTTTTATGTAAATTTCACCGTGCGGCTCTGGGTCTTGGGAGAGGGGTATATTAAACCAGTAATAGTAGTGAGAAATTGCTCTTTCAAGTGGTTCTCTTAAGATTGTGAGAACTTTTGGGTTTTGCAGAATATTTTCATATACTTCGTATGGGTTATGGGTATGAATTGCTTCTATTTTAGATTGTGGGTTCTTGATATTAGTGTCATAGCCGTAATCGAGGTACAGGTTTGTAGTAAATCTCTTAAGGAGGATTTCCCTTAAAGTTGTGCCACCTGTTTTTGGGATGTGAATTGATAGTAATGGTTTAGAGGCAAAGTGCCTATTGTCTATTTGCATCGGTCAAAAATGTATTTCATCTAGATATTCGGTTAAACTTATTTGCCATACTAGCAATTAGTAATGGAATAAATTGCGCAGGGGGCGTTAAATTGAGCCTGCAGTTTGAAGGATACATTATAATGAATCCTTGCTTGAGTCGCAATCAGGCTGAAACTTAATCCTGTTTATTACTAAGAGTGAATTGATGTCAAAGTTTGAGGGAGTGCTTCTAGTGTGATCGAGATTAATAGCTCTGAAGAATTATTCAAAATATGAATTATATTTTTTTAAACGCATGGAATGAATGGTCCGAATGTTCATATGTTGAGCCAGATGAAAAGTACGGGTACGCCTACCTTGATGTGATTAAAATAGTTTTTTCTGGTGATGTAACTGATGAATAGTGGTGTGTATTATGGATGACCAGGCAGTGCGGTCATGGGCAAAGGAAAAGCTTGAGGTTGTTAGTGCTTGTCCAGTTTGTAAAAGCACAAATAAATCGGAGTTGCGGAATGATTTGGTTGACTGGTTTTCTGATCCGCCAACTGGATTGTGGGAAATGAGCCGCTGTAGTGATTGTTCGGTTGCATATTTAGCTTCACGGCCAACTGAGACATCTATTAAAGATGCTTATAGTCATTACTATACGCATACCTCCGAGAAGGATGACTTGGTTAATGCTTCATTGCGATCTATAAAAGATTCTATCTCAGAAAAATATTATTCTGTTGCTGCTCATAAGTCAGGTGGGGGATTAGACTATCTTGTATATCTGATGGCACGCGTGTTTTTTCCTATGGCATCGTATTTTGATGCAAAATCCAGGCATGTTTTTGAAGCTACAAAAGGCCCGGGGCGGTTATTAGATATTGGCTGTGGAAATGGTGAATTTTTGAGATTTGCTGATAAGTTTGGCTGGCATGTTGTTGGTATAGACTTTGATGAAGGGGCTGTCACGGCTGCAAAGTCAGAAGGTCTTGATGTCAGAGTCGGTGGTGTCGAAATTTTAGGCGGGAATGAAAAATTTGATTTTATCTCATTGAGCCATGTTATTGAGCATGTCTATGACCCTATTGAGCTATTAGAAACATGTAGGTCACTGCTTAATGAAGGTGGTGTGTTATGGCTGGAGACGCCTAACGTTGACAGTGTGGGAAGGGTTTTGTATCGGTCTAGCTGGCGAGGGTTTGAGCCGCCCAGACATATACTGCTTTTTAATCGTGAGTCATTACGTAGTCTTCTATTGAGGTTAGGTTATGTTTCTGTAGAGCAAAAAATGCACGGTTTTTCAGGAGTATATATGGGCTTGTCTAGTGAAAGGTTGCTTAATAAAGCTTGTCCTCGAGATTCTTTTGTGGGACGTGTCTTGCGTGTTAGTGTAAAGATAATGAGAGTGATATTGCTGGAATTCGCTCAACCTTTTTGTAGAAAGCGCCGAGAGTTTCTTACCTTTGTGGTACACAAATGAAATGTAGGAATTTTGTTCCCGCTGTCTGGTTTTTGTTGTGAAAGTTGCCATAGCAGTACCTACATTAAATGCTGGATTATTGTGGTCAGATTGGATTCAAGCGCTGTTAGCCACAGGGGTAGCAATCAACGATATTTATATTATCGATTCTGGTTCTGTTGATAACACGGTTAACCAGTCCCGTGATGCTGGGTTTAATGTAATAGAAATAAAACCGGGTACGTTTAATCATGGGGGTACTCGACAACTGCTTGTTGAAAGCCTTGTCGTTTATGAGGTGGTTGTTTTCCTTACACAAGACGCAGTGCTTGCATCACCTGATGCAATAAGTTCATTGGTCAATGTGTTTGATAATCCTACTGTAGGTGCGGCATACGGGAGGCAGTTGCCCCGAAAAAAATCGACTCACATAGAAGCCCACGCCAGATTATTTAACTATCCTGAAAAATCGAGAATGAATTCTCTTGAAGATGTTGATAGCTTGGGAATCAAAACAGTTTTTATGTCTAATTCATTTGCAGCCTATAGGGTTAGTGCATTGAAGGAGGTGGGTGGGTTTCCTGAGAACACCATAGTCAGTGAAGATATGTATGTAGCAGCAAAAATGATTATAGGCGGTTGGAAAATTGCCTATCGTGCAGACGCCACAGTCTTTCACTCTCATGGATATACAATGTTTCAAGAGTTTCAGCGTTATTTTGATATCGGCGTTTTTAATGCACGTGAGTCGTGGATAAGACAAAGATTTGGAATTGCGGAGTCGGAGGGAGGACGATTTGTTAGATCTGAAATTGCTTATTTGATGAAGAAAAACCCTTTCTTATTACCCGGTTCTTTGCTGAGAACATTTTTAAAATTACTCGGTTATAGGCTGGGTGTGAATGAAGCCAAAATCCCTGTTTTTATTAAAGCTCACCTTAGTATGCAAAAAGTTTATTGGAAGTAGCTTTTTTGGCTTCCGCAGTTTTTTAGTGTAATACCGTCTAATTTGTAGTTTATAATAGTTTTTTCACTTTAAGTTGCTTCCTAATCGTGTTTGGAAAATCCATATTTAAAAGTTATTCAGGCTTCATTAACCTATTTTCAAGGTTCTTAGATCCTTTATTGGTTGTTTTTGCGGCCTTAGTAGCTTATGGCGTGAGATTTTCTTTTGATGATCTTTATTTGCCTCAAGATTATCGTTCCTTAATATTATTCGCCGTTTTTTGTGTCGTGCTGACATTTCCAAAATTCAACTTGTATGGCTCCTGGCGTGGGCAGAGTCTTGCTAAACAGGCTCGGGCAATTATTTTTGCCTGGATAACAGTTGTTTTATTGATGATTGTGATTTTATTTGGTTTGAAAATTTCATCAGAGTATTCTCGTCTTTGGTTGAGTTGGTGGATGTTCTTTGGTGTGACATTTTCGCTGGCATTTCGTATGTGTATCTATGCTTTCCTGCAATATCAGCGTTTACAAGGCCGGAATTTTAGGCGGGTAATTATTGTGGGTGCGGGAAATTTGGGGCAGAAGCTGCTGTCACAGGTTGTTGATTCGCCCTGGACAGGTTTTAAGGTCGAGGGGTTGTTTGACGATGACATATTGTTGCAAGGGAAGACGGTTGAAGGGTATGAGGTTTTAGCCGGTTTAAATGATGTGGCAAAATTTGTTGGGGATCATCATGTTGACGAAGTTTGGATTGCGTTACCTCTGAGAGCTGAAGATCGGGTAAAAGACCTTTTGTACGCACTCCGTCACCAAACCGTCAATATCAAACTAATTCCTGATATTTTCGGGTTTTCGTTGCTAAATCACTCTATGACTGAAATAGCTGGACTGCCTGCGGTAAATTTGTCTGATACGCCAATGGGTGGGATTAATCAGTTTGTTAAAGCCATGGAGGACCGTATATTGGCGATACTTATTTTTCCCATGATTGCGCCTCTTATGATTTTAATTGCTCTTGCTGTAAAGGCTACTTCAGTGGGCCCGATTATATTTAAGCAGAAACGTCATGGCTGGGATGGGCGAGTAATAAATGTGTACAAATTTAGAACCATGAGGTTGCATTTGGAGGAGGGTGGTAAGGTCATCCAGGCGTCTAAGGGGGATTCTCGTGTTACCCCATTAGGTGTTTTTTTGCGTCGCACCAGCCTGGATGAGCTTCCCCAATTTTATAATGTACTTCAGGGACGAATGTCAATAGTTGGTCCACGTCCACACGCAATTGAGCATAACGAGTTATATAAAGATCAGGTAAACCAATACATGCTCCGGCATATGGTGAAGCCCGGCATCACGGGTTGGGCCCAGATAAATGGTTTTCGAGGAGAAACGAGTACACTTGAAAAAATGGAAAAACGTGTTGAATATGATTTGTTTTATATCGAGAACTGGTCGCTGTGGTTTGATTTGAAAATCATATTTTTAACTGTCTTTAAGGGATTCGTGCATAAAAATGCTCACTAATTTCTTGTCCATAAAAGTTTAGCGTACCGTTAATTATTATTTGCTACAAATATACATAATAAAGCGCTAATAAACGCCCCTAAAGTATTGACCTTAAGTTAATTCCCACGTACACTTCCCGCGCGTTGTAACAGGGCCTAGAAAGATGATGTTGCAACGTGTGTGTCCCCATCGTCTAGAGGCCTAGGACACCGGGTTTTCATCTCGGCAACAGGGGTTCGACTCCCCTTGGGGAC
>Ga0316209_1002515_pt1 | contig 14598 bp, 11 predicted proteins | sample 6monopyrite_MG_FD_204945 | JGI IMG/M metagenome (GOLD analysis project Ga0316209, IMG submission 204945) | Microbial mat bacterial communities from mineral coupon in-situ incubated in ocean water Damariscotta River, Maine, United States -... | ecosystem: Environmental > Aquatic > Marine >...
TTGTGACTTAATAAATGGCGCGCCCGGAAGGATTCGAACCTCCGACCGCCTGGTTCGTAGTTAGCCGGGCAAACCATAACATACTGTTTTAAATAAACTTAAATTGGGCGCCTGTTGCCAACATTGCAGGACTATGCACAACTAATCCCCGCAAATGTCCCGCACGAAATTTTTAAGATCGTAATTGAAATATTAGAAAGTAATTCATCAGCTGAGGGTTCGCGTCCCCAAGGGGAGACGATAGATGGCCTGTTTTCGTTGCATACCAAAGATATACTCCGAACGTCGCTTCGAAATTCGGAAAAAACCTCAATAAAGCAGCAAGTTAGCCATCAACAAGTGCGGGCATTATAACAAACGTTTCAATAATTTCCAGCTAAAATATGGCCATTTGATGCTCTGTTCAGCTCAATAATCTGAATTTATAGCTCAATTGCTGACTCAGGAGAGAAACTATAGATAGCTCAATCATGCGCCCACTCCTCTGAAACGCCACAAACCTTGCCCTCATCATAGAGGAATGAATGATGATTCTTAGCTTCAAATTGTTCCCGACTCCCATAATGAGCAATAGCTTTATCTAGCCCAGCTTCATCGTCTTCATCCAGGCTTTCAACCCCCAGATAGTCACACCGAACCATCCCGTAATTCATTTTCTGCCAGTAGGGGCACAAACCTCCTTCAAACCTGGCCGGTAAGAAAGCTCGCGAAGCTGTTTACCGAATAGCGCTATATCACGAGGAGGAACCTCCCCATCCGTTAACTCGACGACGGTATAGCAATGATCACCCTGTGGTATTTGCGAAGCGTCCTTCCTGTTCATACCTGGTATTCTTCTACCAACCGAGCAAACAAGTTCACCAGCTTCATATCATCCAGGCTCCCATGAAAATCCAGCGCCAATCTGGGGCTAGCCACCACTATCGCCAAACTCTGAGCACGTGAAATAGCCACATTCATTCGATTCTTATCCAGAAGAAAACCGACCCCTCTGGGGGCTTCATGTACATCACTGGCACAAAGACTCAGAAACACGATAGGCGCTTCCTGCCCCTGAAACTTATCAACACTTCCTATCTTGGCCTCATCGCCAAGGTACTGTTTCAGGGTGGCCACTTGGTGATTGTACGGTGCGACAAATAAGATATGCTCCCAACTCACGGTATGAACATCGCCTGACCGATCGACAAACTCGCGCCCCAGCAGTTCATAGGCCATATCTCGGACAGCAACAGCCTCTTCCTCGCTGGCTTGGGAATTGCCCTCATGCTCGACAGGCTGAAACATAATCCCAGCCTCTTTGCTCAATGCTCCCTCATAGCCAACAGGCACGCGAACCACCTGCTTTTCGTTACCCTCAGCAGTGTGCAAGCGGCCCTCATAAATCGCTTCGGAAATAAACGTGTTTACCTCTGGATGCATTCGGTATGTTGTCCCCAGGAAGACACCCAGATCAGGTGGGATGGTGGCATGATCCTGTAACAGATATTCTAAAATTGATTGCCCGCTTTCTCCGGGGTGTGTCCCTTGAGCTGGCTGACCAAGCTGCATTTGATCACCCTTAAGCACCAAGTTTGAGGCGGAACGACTGATCCCGACTAAATTGGCCACAGCAAGCTGCCCAGCCTCATCAACAAATAAATAATCCAATTCACCGGCCATATCATCTCGGGCAAAACCCCAGGCCGTAGTACCTAATACACAGCCAGATTGTAGATTGCTAGCGAGGTCTTTATTTTTGATCAGGCGTATATCCAAATCTTCTATCAGATCTGAATCAGTGTCTTTAGTACAACAACAATGCACTGCGATTTTATTATCTCGGCAATGCTCTGCGACGCCGAACAAAAGATTATTAATTGCCTTGTGGCTGTTACTGCAAATACCAACTCGTTTACCGCGTTTCACCAACTCTGCGATAAGATGTTTGCCTGTGTAAGTCTTACCTGCTCCAGGAGGCCCTTGAATACACAAATAGCTATTATCAAGATTTAGAACCTTATCAGTGATCTGATCCAAAACAGACAGTTCTAACGAGTCATCCACAATAGTCCCACCCTCAAAACCAATAATCCGTGGTGATCTTCGTTGTAGAAAGTCGAGAATTGCACATTCCCCAATACTGCCTTCAGCATATTGACGGACGACAGTTTCGATTGCTTCGGGAATAGGCCTCGAAGGAACAACCTCCTGAGGAATCAAGCTCACAACTCCAGGCGGTTCTTCTGCAGCCTTCACGCATAACAGCCCTTCATTGGCATCAAACTCAGTCAAAGTAACCTTAAGTCCATCCTGGCCTAATAGCCACATAGACGTACTCAACCTTGGTTCTTTAAACTCTTGACTACAATCGAATCGATATTCGTAATTATGATGCTGCGCTCTTTGCGTTAGCTTGAAAGGCTCACGCGTAGTCCTCTCACACATCACAATACAATCAAGATCATCTAGTAACTCATCTTCAGTCATCCCCAGGCGATCAAACAGTCGCCACCACACTGGCTTTTCCAATCGACGATGGAACTCCAACATCCAGGCCATCATTTCAGTCATAGCAACCTGAGTAGGACTTGAGTCTCTTTCGGTCTCAGCGCGCGCTACCAACTCATTGCGTAGCTGAATACGTGCGGTGATTTCTTCTGGTACCTCTTGTTGTTCAACTTCTGTTTTACCAATGTATTGAATCCCATGGGCATTCTGTTGAACCCGCAACCAATCCACCAGCTCTTGTGTTGAGTCACAGTCATCGATGTTGTAATCACGAATATCGTTAAGGACTTTCGACGTCTGCCACGTGTCACCATCCTGATTCTCCCGCCACTGCTCATACACAACTACCGAGTCGCTACCTGTGCCCACCTCAGTCTGGCGCTGCCCCCGATAGAGATGCTCAATGTTCTTAATGGAATAACGTGGTTCCCCTACCAATAAGCCATGCCGTACAACCTTATAAAGATCAACAAACACCTCATTGCGTAACAACTCATCAACTTCATGTTCACACACGCCATAGCGCCCCATAAGGCGTCGACATGCGGCTACCTCGTAGTTTGCATAGTGATAGATATGCATCGCAGGATCTCGCTGCCAGCGGCTATAGACCCATTGGATGAAATCCTGAAATGTCTGTTTCTCCTGAATGGAATCATGCGCCCAAAAATCCTTAAACTGGCGTACCCCCTGCTCGTCGAAATAGGTATTTCCCCACAGATATTCCAAGCCACCTTCAATCAAAGGAAAGCCTTCAATATCGAAATACACATCCATTGAGGATGGTGGCGGTAACAACACCAAGCCTTTGGCTTCGCCTGGGGCAGGAACCAATACTTCGAACGCTGGCGTGTCATGCCCTTCTGATTGCTTTTGAATACGCGCCTGAGCTTTTAGGCGCTGGAAGACTGAGGGCGTAATTTTGGGGATCGCCTGTACATCTGTTGAGGCAAGATCACTCGCGGTGAAAACCCCTGCCTTTTCTATCGCCTTAATCTGGCCCCGATTAATGGTAGCGACCTGACTCAGGTGATCACGGTCTAATAGTAACTGTTCAGCCATACCTGCCCAATCACCCCAACTACGTGACTCCGCCGGATCAGGCATCTCATTGGGATCAAAACCGGCTTCAAACTGTAAGAACTGGTGTTTTAAATGCTGGTAATAAAAAAGGTAGTCGGATGCGGGAAGTCGGCATAACTCGCCATTCCCCAATGCCACCGCAATCTCTTTTGCATAGCACCCCTGGTCTTCTGCCAGCATTTCTGCATAACTACACAACTGCACAGCAAAATAGGGCTTAGGCGTTTTAGAAAGCTTGGTATCCCACACCTCATAGTGATAATCACCTAAACGACTTTCACCGGGCACCTTCACCAAGAAGTCGGCAAAACCTCTAAAGGGGGATTTCTGCAAACAAGCCTGAAAAATAACCTCAGCACCTGACGCCATAGCAGCTGAGGTATTTGCGCGCTTTTCTTCGACACTAGAACCATCAATAACGGCTATGTCTTTACCCTGGGTTTGGAACTCTTTAAGCAGCCCGGCTTCATGTGCCTCCCCTTTATCCTGGAGAAGTCCAAGCATAGCATCGGTTTCGTCACGCACGTAATCATGCTCTGGTAACTCTATTGAATATCGCTCCATCCAAGAAGCGAATGGTGAGGACATGAAACGGCAGAGGTCGGAGGGGGAATAGACTATCAATCCAGAACTCTTATACATACCCTCCTCCCTTCATTATCCAATAGATAAATTATTTTTCTTCTTTACTGCCTTCAAGGAATAGCAAACGCTTCTTTTTCTTAGAACTGACAAACTGGATATCCCAACGCTCCTCCATAAAATCTAATAACTGCATTCCTCGCCTTTGAATATGGTTAGCCCCCCATTTTCTACTCTCTGATACTTCTATTTCAGAATGAGACCCATCGGAGTAACCATTTCTAAGCTTTTTGCCCTTATTATCGTATTTCGGTTTTTTCTTGTCATAAAAACTATCGTTTTGTAAAGACGAATTGATTGAACCTGACAAAAGAAGCAAATTCCCTAAACTTCCTGAATAGTTTCTTTTCTCATCGTCCGACATACCCTCAAATACTACCGCCCATTCCTCAGATTCCGTTTGCGGGTATATATGCTCAATAGAAATTTTATCTTTCCCTGTCTTTAGTAGTGTTTCCCAATTAACCTTTTTCTGTCGGCTTTCGCTCAATAGCGCAATCTCGTACTCGTAGAGAAAATACCTAAGGCCACTCCAACCATAATAGCCTCGGCCATTCTTAAACTTCTTAGCTAAGACCGTATGAAATTCCTCTTCATCAAAGGTCTCATCCTCCCAGAACAAATATCCTGATGATTCATTTAGTCTCTCTATTAGCCCAAATACTGACAGGTTCCCCTTATCCATCTCCCTTGCTGCATTGTAATAAATACTGCTTTGATAATTCGCAGTAGCCGTACTTAACCTGAATACGATAAATATAAACCTTTCGACTTGCTCCAATACTCCTACCCTGAGCTTTTTATCAGGAACATTCTTCAGAATAGACATTATCAAAGGCCGAAAATACACTACCCCCAGCCTATTCAGCCTCTCCAACCATAGCTTTTCGTTCTCTGATACTCCTTCGACCAAATTTGGGTAGAACGATTTAAACCAATAAACGACAGACGACTTTAGGCTATCAACATAACTTCTTATGTGAGATGGCGGAAGCTCCGCCCTGATAACTTTGCCTATCTCATCTCCCGAAGCATCATCCCCTTCGTCATCTAGCAGAGTTTCATCATGCATTTCCTCAGGAGCATCTAAAATAACATCTCGCTCTACTTTCTTATGCACCCGCTTTGGGGAAAACTCTTCATCGAGAAGAAATCGAATATAGTCATTACCTTTATTACGCGAGTATTTAAAGTACATCGTCCAATGAGCTTTTAGAAACTCATCGTCATTCAAAGGGTGTTGCTTATTTCTCCCCAATTGATGATATATCTCTTTCCATGCATCATTGATAGAATCTCGAAGGCTTGTTCGGCTAGCGGCATCTAGCTCTTGGTCGCTATATAGCGTAGTCAGATATATGAGCCTGTTTTTTAACAACTCAAGATCAGATAGCCTTTTCCCCCGATTGTTCATTGTTTCAAAAGCTACAAACACATCAAACTCATCTCGAATAATGTATTCGTTAAACAAGAAGCGCTTTACCAACGTCTTATAAACCGAACGTAACCCGCCCAGCCCCTCTTTCCCATAAAGCTCGGCGAATTGCTCATGAAAATAACGCTTAGCGTTTGAAAGATTCAGCGTGTAGAACGTTTCTTGCACACTACCTTCACCAGACTCACCTAGAATGCGGTATCTTAAATATTCATAGCTTGGATTATCTTCTGTATAACCAAACTTATAGGTACGAAAGTGATCACCCGTTGGTTTCACCTTAAATAGAAATCGATCTTGAACTGACGCTACATTAAGACTATCCGTAATATAAATCTCGGAGTCCAATTTATTGGCATTAACAGGAAGAGCCTTAATGAAGTCAACAAAGGCCTGCAAAAAAATAACAAATGTAGTCAATCGCTGCTGGCCATCGACTATATGATAAAGGCGATACGAATGATCATCGACCAACCAGAACTCTTTACTCTCCTCAGCTACTTGGTCATTTGGAACGGCCTTTAACGTCAAAACACCGGTATAGTGTGAACGATCTTCAGCTAAATTCACCAAATCTTCCCAAAAATCCTTCAGCTGTTCTCTCTGCCATGCGTAGCCTCGTTGATAATCTGGAATTCGAAAGATCTTTTCTTTAAAAAGACTATCAAGAGACTTGGGTTCATCCATGGACAACCACCTTTTTTGATTCTTCTATTTTGACAAAGCCAAGAGCGTTTATTCTGACCTTAAACTTGCTGTAATCCCAGCCGCCATATTTTTTGCAAAAGCTCTCAACCCGCCTGTCTCAGAAATTCGCCGACTCTCAACATGAATACCCACAATTTCTGTATCATCCACATCTATCTTTTCAAAGACGGTACAAGAACCTACATCCTGGGGTTTATCGATGGGCAACGCGGGGTAGGCCAACACTATACGATTGCAGCCAGAAGCTTTAGAAAATGCCAACGCCTCATATAGGTCTGATTCTGTGATACGGCTTCCCCCCTTCTCCACATGACCTTTATACTTCGCATCAAGTAAAAGCCTGGGCCTGTCTCCTTCAGACTCTATAACACAGTCAGGAAACACTGAAAGCTGTGTTCTTACACCTGATTTCAACTTTTTCTTACTACCAAGTAAAAAACCTTTCTGAGGCACAACAGCAGATCGACCGAACCCAAGACGCGATGCTACCGTCAGAAGATCTTCCCACACGCGCCAAGTTGCAACCAAATAACCAGGCGCACAAGCATGCCCCTGTCTATAACTCAAGCCAAGCCCTCGAAGTACATCAAGTGATAATTCATGCAGAGGCTTCCAAGCTCTATGCCTGGCTGGGATAGCCTTTCTACGGTTAGCAGTGAATTTTTGAGGCGCTAGATCCTCGATAAGCCGAATCAAAGCCCGTGCAGCTGTTGGATCAGTTACTTCAGGAAGGAGCTCCCTTGACGCAGCTAAAATATCCGAATTCCAAACATTAAATCTATCAAATCGAACGACCTCTTGCTCAAATCCATCTTCCGTGGGAAAGATGATTTCCATAGGATCAAGATCCCCATCAATAAAGAAGTCTGTCTCTTTGACTCTCCGGTAACTACGGAGTGGCCGACGCTTTCTAGTTTCATACATGCTAGTCAAAGCACGAGCAACCAACGTCGATAAATCCCGTGGAACGCCACCTGATGCAGCCAAGCGCTCAGATGCTAAAAGCCTACCATGCCGTGAAAGTGTGGCTAGATAGAAAAAATCTTCACGCCATATAGCATCTGTGTCATCAAGTCCCAAAAATTTAGGGGCTACCTCAAGTTCAAGCGATGGGGCAAGCCGAATAAGTCCCGCAAAATCGATAGCTCTTACCCCCTTGGGACCAACATTTATGGGATTGTAAGAAAGTCCTAGGCTCGAAGCAGCTCTATGTCCCGCGTCAATCAAAAGCTGGTCAGCCTTCTTACTCCCAATACCAATAGCCTCACCTATTGCATCGCTTAAACATACAGGTGTGCCATACTCAACAAGTGAAAGCCGCGTCCGGACGTGGGCCATACTTTACTCCCTAGCGAAGGCTCTCAGGGATTGATAAATATTATCCACTGTAAAGTTACGCGGCCCTTCCAACCTGAATCTAATATCATCGGCAAAGGTTGCCTCACCCAGTTTAAAAGGATTGTAGTTAGGTCCATCTAAAGCATTAATTGCAGCCGCAATCCCACGGGTATCCCCAAAGAACACCTCCTCCACATGTGAACGCACCTTAGCCCATCCAACGCACAAAGACTCCAATACCTCTTGAAGCTCTGCTGTATTGGGCTTTACATCGGACATAAGAACACCGTGACCAATTTGAAATTCCGGTCCTCTACCTAAAGAAATTTGTTCATTAATAGAAGACCACGCACGCACCGACGCTTCTAAAACACTAGCGGTATCAACAGAATTATCCGGTAAAGAGGCATCTCCTTTAATTCCAAGCCCGTAGAAATCTCTAAGTATGTTTTCATCAGGATCTAAACGTAAGGGCTCCCAGCGCCGTAAAAAAGCCACATCAAGCGCATCCACAGAAGTATCAGCCTGATTCATAGCAGCCAGGATGTATAAATCATGCGGCAAAGAATATTCGACGATATCCCCGGTATTCGGATCCAGAAGCTCAAAATATTGGGTTTCCGCCCTCTTACCACCATCGGGAGCAAGACGTTTATCTGATTCGATTGCGACAATCGCTCCACCAAACACCTGTACAGCTGGCCCCCTATTGATCTCATCAATAATTAACAGTGCTGCACCATTATTGCCTTTTGCATGCTCACTTGCCCGATAGAGCGTACCTTTAACAATTGTAAAGCCTGACCCATCTGTTGAATTATTCACCACAGGAGTAACTCCAGATACAAAATCTCTATATTTTGAATTCTGGTGGAAGACCGTACGAAAAATCTTTCTGTCGTTCTTGGTGGGTGCTGGAATCGACTGCGCAGCATTCCCACCCTCCGTTGGGGGGATTGGGATACCACCGGCTGGTACAAGTTGAGGTGGCCCTCCCCCTACAGCAACGCCATAAGATGACTCAAAAGCCAAGGCAACCTCTGCGAGGAGAGTTGACTTCCCTGTGCCTGGCGGGCCGGAAATTAGGACATTACGAGACCGAGTTAGTAACTTTAAAGCATCTATGCAATCTCTCGAGAAACTATTTTCCATTGCAATATCTCTCTGTGTTAGTGAAGTCTCTGTAGCCTATTACTGCCCTAGTTACCGGTCTCACCGCATCAAGACAACTAATCAACTCATCCGCAACTAAAGCATTCCATTTACCGGGGGTTCGGAGCGTTTCTTCTTCAGCATAGTAGGGCCATACAGATCCATTCTTGAGCTGAATCAGAAGCAGAAGCACCCTATTTCCTTCACCCCCTGCAGACACATGATTCACACCGAAGCATTCATACTCATGTACTCGTGCAATACGACCTTCCGAGGGACGCACGTCTGTAGGGGGCTCAAAAAAAGAATCCTTACGCACAATATCTCCCTGCGAGTTGTACCAGGAAAACTCCCCCTTATAGACTTCAATATCTACTGCCTTACCATTCCGTTTTCGCTTTTCTTTTACAGTCAAGGGAAACATGCGTTTGATAACAGGCAACAAGATCTTATAGGAACCAAAACGGAAGTCCCTCGCACCCCCTCCGGTTTTTGAATCATTGGATTTAGCCAATATTTTCCTCAAATCACCCGCAACAATCTCTTTGTATAGGATTCTGGCAACTTCTGTCGGACTGTCAGCCATGTCTTTCACTTCCGAGTTCTTTGATTTTTAAACCACCAAGTGATAATTCTGAAGGCACAAAGGCTAGTGCCCCCAATGCACGAGCATCCTTTATACGCCTTACCCAAACAGCAGAGGGACTTCGAGTTCTTTTTGCTATCGCAGCCAACACACTATCACGGGTAATGGTCGACTTATTTTCCCCTGGCAAGGCAACTTGACCCCGATCCAAAATTAGGAAATCCTGAAGCACCCGCTCCATATCTTGTGAGTTGAGCCCATACGCCACTGCAACTTCTGCATCAATTTCACACCGAAGTTGAGCCATTCTCTCGTAGGTTTCACGTGTTGCACCTACCTCATCAAGCTTTCGGAGTTCAGTTGCGGCATTTTTCAGCCTTTTCCAAGGCAGTCCACCTTTAGTAATCCTCGGTAGCGGTACACTCTGTAAAAGAAAATAGTTAACGGTGGTAGTTAGCACCCTTCTAAGCATCCAATCAAAGGCAAAACTATTAGCGATAGCCGTCCAAACCATGAGTCTTTCTTCAGACGGGTCATCAGGAAAAAGTATTGTGGGAACTTTGTTGCCACATACAACACCTGCAGGAATAACAGATGCCATAAGCGAACGTTCATTTGTTTGTCCTGCGATATCACAAAAGCCAATACGAAGTTCATTAACGCGATGCAAATTCGTTTTGGGCACATCGCTAGACCGAATCCAAAACTGTGGGGACAACTGAGAACCACCAACTAGATATGACTCCCATACAGCACGACGCCCTGTACCTGACACATATCCTTTTACGCCAAAACGATGGGCCTGCACCATGCGACCCTCAACCACAGGTAATGCTCCGGGACTTGCACAGCTCAGAAACTTGGGCCTCTCCTTTGTCATATCAACTTCTCGGCAAAACTTTGGCTTCCACCCATAAACAGGATCATCCCAAGAAACTCCCACCTCAGAAATTTTTGAAAAGAGCCTCCACTCAGAAATACTTCGGACCTCTGGAAGACTTAAGTCAGGCCTTATGACTGCAAGAGTAGAACGTCCAATTGTAGCCTTCCCCGTGATTTCTACCCCCTCAGGAGTACCTCGCTCGTGTAAAAGCTTAATTGGTTCGCGTTTCCTGCTTTCATTACCTATTTTCACCAAAGAAATTATCAAGAATTTAAAGCGTGTATCGATCGCAAAGAATCTAGCCCTGTTGTCTACGATTGATAGGGAGAGTGTGTGGCTTGCATCGAAGATCTTTTGACGCACTGCTTTTGTACCGTGCGAACGTATCAACCCACCAGGAACGAGGGCCGAAACAATACCACCACCCTTACAGAGTTCAAAGAATAGATCAGTGAAAGCGATGTAGAGATCAGGTTCACCACACCCAAGTTCTGGGTAGCGAGCCAATAGCTTTCGAGAATAACTTGTAACTTCATCACGTTCAGTAACAAAGCGCCTCTCATCGAACTCTTGAATGTGAGCACCATAATGCCGTTCTCTACCATCTGACTTAAGAAACTCATGCCGAGAGAGCTTAACTTTCTCCCAAGGTGGATTTCCAATAACCGCATCAAACCCTTCAGGAGCCATAGTCGTCCAAACGTCTTTATCAGCCATCAAACTATCACCGCAGTACCAACGAGCGCGCATAGATTTAAGAGCAGCCAAGTCATCAGTAAAGGAGGCAAGACTCAGAAGCGTTGCGCGGAGCGAGTTAGCAGATAGATCTGCAGCACATACCCCATGGGTAAGCCAATACGCTGTTTTAGCTCGATCCATACCACATACTGCATGAGTTAATGCGGCAAGCAGAATTCCTGCACCACTAGCAGGATCAATCACGCAACTATTGTAAGTAAGGCTAGGAGAAGCTAGTTCCGCAAGCCTATTAGCAAGCCGAAAGTCAGTGTGATATGCCCCCGTTCTCTTTCTATCCTGCTCATGGAGAACTTCACGAGCAAGAGCGCTCAACGCTAAAGCAGGCAGGATTGGTGAGCGTTCTATCTCACATGCTATAGAGTCTGCTAGCTCCAAAAGCTCAGCAGCAGGCTTCTTGCTCTTAATCCCAAAAGTTTTGTGATACATAGCAAGGTCAAAACCACCAAATCGTGAAGACACAGCCTCCAATACTTGCAGCCGTAGTTCGAAACAAGCTGGCTCCCTCTCACTAATTATTTTATTTAAAGCTCCCTCTGCTTGTTCAAGATATCTGTCTTCTAAAGGACGCGGCGAACTCATAGGCAACCCTCCAAGCTATTTGAACCCATTAATTTTGAGTGTTCTGTTTTATGTTCTAGCTTCGAACGCTCGATCACAATCAGAAATTCATTCACGTCTGAACCTGTGCTACTAGCAACCTTATTGGGTCGATAGCGGCCTATAGCACCTAATGGGTACATAGTTGAATCCCCGATTTTGGCAAGCTCTGTCTTCATGTCTTCCATACAAATATGCCCTTCACTACTATAAGAAAGCAGTACACGACTGGCTTGTAAGCTCTGCACCAAATTCGAGAGAGTTTTTAGGGCACGACGCTTGTAACAAAAATCCGATGCTCGATCCTTCCAAGGCCTCAGACCAGCAACACCTTCCACTACAGGCTCATCACCAAGTGCCACAGTTTCAAGAATGTGGTAGTAACTTGCATACTGGCGCTTGGTGTATGGAGGATCCAGATACACTACGTCTTGTTGAGTATTAGGGACTTCGAAAACGTCCCCTACTTTTGCCTGTACTTTCACGCAGACACTTTTAAGCTCTCTACATTTTATAGATATATTATCCTCGGACTGTTTAGTCCACTTGGACAGAAAACAGCCAAAAGTACCAGCAATATTTGCCACACGATTCAACGCGCCAAAGAGATCTGCTATAAGTAGCCCTTCTTCAACTTCATTGATGTACCCAGACACTCGCCACTCTGCAATAAGAGTACGCATAGCATCTATACGGCCTGCATTGTCACGAGTAAAGTATCTGCGCTCAATTCCACAAGTTTCAAATGACACCGGGCTATATGTGCGATAAACAAAACCTTGTACGGGCTCCGCAGAATTGAGCAAAGCTACAACTCTAGCGTAACCTCCCAACTTCCTAAACGGAACTTGTTCTTCACTGACAAGCCTCGCTCCTGCAGATATCACCGCTGAATAAAGGTGGTCATTAATACTCACGTTCCAGCCAAGCTGAGCTGCAGCCTCAGCGACCGCACCAGTACCGCAGAAAGCATCAACAAAAAAACCTCCCTCCTTGGGTGGCCCAAAGTATTCTGCCAGCTGGCTTATCAATCTTGCCTTAGACCCAATATATCTAAATGTCATAAAAATACTTAAACAACCCTTATTGCAACATGCATCTCAAATATCTAATTACCCAGCAGGAATAAAGAAACACCACTCCCTATACGATTAGCTTTTTGACTATCACGCCGACTCTTTCGTTATAAAAAACGTTACTCAATCAAAGTCTAACAAAGCTAACCTAAACTTTATTGATCACCCTTTCCGCAACCTGCCCCAACATCCGAATAAACTTAAGGCTTAATAACTCTAGTATTGAACGTTTCAAAACTTACTATCGTAATAACTAGTTCTAGCTATAGCCCGGTGCAAGAACCAGATTTTCTACCCCATATAGTGCCGCTCGATTGCGCAACCATAACTGATACTCCGCTCCAACTAGGTTATGATCCTCTGTACAGTCCACATTCCATCTTCTCAGCACATAGCCCGCCACGGCAGCACGCACGTTTTGCTTTCGCACACCATCGATCATGTCGTAATCCAGCTCAATCGCTTTTGGGTGCTTAATTCTGGGATGCGACACCAGCTCCATCTCTACGATACGATTCCACTGAATATCGTGCTTTAGATCCTCGCGCTCTTTAAGTGGAGCATCAATCAACTCCGCTTTGGTAATGCGAGTAAGCACAAAATCACCAAAGCGATCATTTTTCCGGTCATAGGTTCTGATATGCCAACGCAGACCATTGTCTACCAATACAAAAGGCACTAGTTCACGTATTGATGTACCAGAACCTGTAGAGGTGTACTCTATTTTTACTGCTTTGCCCTGGTGGATGGCACGGGTAATCACCGAAAGCACATCTAACTTGGGTTTATTAAGTTTTGCTGGCGTTTCACAAGCAATAACGGGACTGGGTGATCCAACAAAGTCCTCTCCAAAACCCTGAGAGAGCGCCGACAGGACTTGGGATACATTGTATTCAAACAATGGTTTGAAACCATCCTCCCGGATGAATGACTTGGTTTTTGTATCGTAATCGATATTTCCGGGGGCTAACTCTGTATAAATATTGATATCCCGCGTCGCTGCAGCTGCCTTGATACCAAAACGTTTGATTAAGTCACTACGACCAATATCCCCGAGAAAATACGCCCGAAAATCTATATGTAGCAGACGCTCTCTCTGAGCCTGCTTTATACCGTCAAGATCCACAGTTATCCCCTATGTTACTGCTTTAGGCATTTTGCCCTAAAAACACGCCCAATGCGATTCTTTTTTGGTTAAAGTTGTTTTTTGGGTGTTGTGCGCCTGTTTATTAGGTGGTAAGGTTTACAGCAAGTTATAGATCAACTTTAGCCACTTACTAACTACGGGAGTACACGATATGGCAAATGGAAAAACACACCTAGTCATTGGTGGACTAACCGGCCTGGCGGTTGCTCTAGGTGATCGTCCGCACAAGTCCAGTCCACTAACCCACAATCCTATTTTTGCGATTGGAGTTGGAGCAATTGCTGGAAAGCTACCAGACATATTAGAGCCTTCATTAGGGAATCCACATCATAGGCAGTTTTTTCATAGCTTTGCTTTTTTAAGCGCTACAGCTTACGCATGTAAGAAAGCCTATGACTGGGAACCAACGAATGCTTGGGAAGCCTTTCTGAGAGGAGTGGCCTTGATTGCTGGCGGCGCATATATCAGCCACTTGGTGGTTGATTCTTTCTCTAGTCGATCACTTCCTGTTATTGGCAAGCTTTGAGGGATATCACCGTGAGCAAACAGGAAGTTACCCATAGTCGCCATATCAGGCTTCCTGTTCAATTGATGTTGTGGGGTTTGTCAGCAGGACGATGCCAATTTGACGGTTGTAACAAGCCTCTATGGGAAAATGGCGTGACTAAAGAACAAGTCAATATCTCACAAAAAGCACATATA
>Ga0316209_1002516_pt1 | contig 14591 bp, 13 predicted proteins | sample 6monopyrite_MG_FD_204945 | JGI IMG/M metagenome (GOLD analysis project Ga0316209, IMG submission 204945) | Microbial mat bacterial communities from mineral coupon in-situ incubated in ocean water Damariscotta River, Maine, United States -... | ecosystem: Environmental > Aquatic > Marine >...
CAATCTGCAGACGGTCATCATATTCTTTTCGTTGTGCTGCATAATCGTCGGCATCTTTATCCAGCAAAACATCCAGACGTAACTCCAGCCCTTCTTTTGATACACGACAGAAATAACTTTCTTCGGTTTCGCCTTCTGGAATAGGAAATTGCGGTAGAAAACTTTCACCTAAACGAATTTCGAGATTACAGCGTTTTGCAATCTCGACTGTGTTTGCCAGCGCTTCAGGAATATCTGCAAACAGCGCCTGCATTTCTTCACTGTTTCTGAGGTACTGCTGTTCACTGTAATTTTTAGCGCGACGCGGATCATCCAGCGTTCGTCCATCATGAATACAAACGCGGGCTTCATGTGCTTCAAATTCTTCAGACTTTAAAAAGCGTATATCATTGGTCGCAACCACAGGAATATCGTATTCAATGGCTAATTCGACTGCGTCAGCAATATAGGCCTCTTCATTCTCTCGCCCGGTACGTTGCAACTCGATATAAAAACGATCATTAAAACAACTTTGCCACTGCTGTAATCGTTCCTTCGCCAGACCGGCCTGACCTGCAAGTAAAGCCCGTCCAATGTCACCATTACGACCGCCGGATAAAGCGATGATATCTTTACAGTTCTGCTCAATCCACTCAGCCTGAATAATCGGGATGCCGCGATGCTGACCTTCGAGATAACTTTTGGATATGAGTTGGGATAGATTTAGGTATCCTTTTTGACTTTGCGCCAGCAACACCATCTGGAATGGCGCTTCCTGATCATCGCCGTGGCGTACCCAGGCGTCAACGCCGATAATCGGCTTAATGCCGGCACCCAGCGCTGCACGCGTAAACTTGACCATGGCAAAGAGATTGCTCTGATCGGTCAACGCAACCGCAGGCATATTGTCATCTGCCAGCGCTTTCATCAAAGGCTTAACGCGCACTACACCATCAACCAGCGAGTATTCTGTATGTACTCTCAGGTGAATAAAACTGGGTTGCGCTGTCACGGAAATGCCTCTGATTGGATGAAGCTTTAGTCTACCAAATCGGTGCTGAGAGAACAGCAAATAAAAACGTATTTAAAACAGATTAACTCTGGTTCCCATACGGAGAGTGAAACCAGATCAAAGTTATTCTGTAGGAGCGGTTTGTAAACCGCGATTGGCTGGGGTTAAACCTTCATCGCGGTTTACAAACCGCTCCTACAAAGGTATTTGTTATGATTGATTCTTGTTTATTCCTTTAATCTTTAATTCTAGTTTACATGTGCCCACGTAGAAACGAGATTAAGAAAGACTCGCTACCGCCTCACGAACAGGCGCATAACTACGACGATGCTCTGGGCACGGCCCTATCGCCTGCAATATTTCACGATGCACTTTCGTCGGATACCCCTTATGTTTATCAAAACCATATTCTGGATACGTTTCATGCAATGCCAGCATCTGTGCATCACGTTCCACTTTAGCCAGTATCGAGGCCGCACTTATTTCAGCGACACGCGAGTCTCCTTTAATGATGGCCGTGGTATCGCAGAAACAATCCAGCAACGGCTTATTACCATCAACAAAAACATGGTCAGGTGAAACCGATAATTTTTCTGCCGCTGTTTTCATGGCATACAACGAAGCCTGCAATATATTCATCTCATCGATTTGCTGTGGCGACACACTGACCACCGCCCAGGCTAATGCCTTTTGCTTAATTTCAACCGACAACAGCTCACGTTTTTTCTCAGACAGCTTTTTCGAATCATCCAGCCCCGAAATCAACTTATCTGGATTGAGTATCACTGCAGCCGCAACCACATTACCCGCTAACGGCCCTCTTCCTGCTTCATCGGTACCCGCCAGCAAGCCCTTGATAACTGGTAATTCTTCTAACAATGTTATTTTCATTCAGGTAATATCCCATTACAACGAAACACAATAATAAACGGACTGGCGAGAATAAAAAAGCCAACATTAAAAATAATACCGTGACATCCGACTTAAGTAAGCACCCACAAAATAAAACCATCTTTATCAGCGCCGGTGAAGCCTCTGGTGATGCCCATGCTGCGCGCATGATTAATGAGTTAAAAATCCTCGATGATCAGTTGAAGTTTGTCGGCATGGGTGGCGATAAAATGCGTGCAACAGGTGTCGAGATACTCACTGATATCGACAAAATGGCGGTCGTTGGACTGGTTGAAGTTTTACTTAAATACAGAGAACTAAAGGCCGAACTCACTCGTCTGCAAAATTACATTGTCGAAACCCCTCCCGGTTTGCTCATACTGGTCGATTATCAGGAGTTCAATCAAAAACTGGCGGCCTTCGCCAAAGCGCGCGGTGTAAAAGTTTTATTCTATATCGGCCCACAGGTCTGGGCATGGCGACCAAAGCGCGTCTATAAAATGGCAAGGATTGTCGATCACATGGCCGTTATTCTGCCATTCGAAAAAAAGCTTTATGAAGATGCTGATGTCGACGTTACCTTTACCGGCCATCCGCTTACTGATGAAGTGGTCGCCGATAAAACTAAATCACAAGCACGCACCCAGTTGAAGATTGACGACAGGACAACCATGGGATTATTTCCCGGCAGTCGCAGCGGTGAAATCAAACGCGTGCTACCTATCCTGCTTGAAACCGCGCAGCTAATTAGAAAAGAAAAACCAGACATCCAGTTTGTTCTCCCCGTTGCCAGCACCATTAAGCAGGAAAATTTGGCGCCATTTGAGATGGAATTACAGGCCTTGTCTGTTACCGTAACAAACGAACCTTTTTATGATGTCATCCAGTCTTGCGATGTCATACTCAGCGCATCTGGTACGGCCATTCTAGAAATCGGTTTACTGGAAGTACCCATGGTCATCGTATTCAAAATCGCACCGGTCAGTCATTATATCCTGAGTAAGATTGTCAGTATTAAATACCTCGGACTTGTTAATATAATTCCTGGAAAAGAAGTGGTAAAAGAATTCATTCAACAAAATGCCATTCCGAAAGATATTACCGAAGAAGCGATGCGACTATTAAACGACAAACAATATTATGACGAGATGAAACATGAGCTCTCACTCATCCGCCAACAATTAGGTGGCGGTAATGGCTCGAAAAACGTCGCTAAATTAGCCTACGACATGTTAAACAGAAAAGTATGAATATTTCCCATTCCACGATTGCCTTCAGGCTGATACAGCAGTCAATCATGAAAGTTAAATACAACAACAAAATATTTCAAACCATCGCTCTACTATTCACCTTTATATTAAGCAGCGGCTGCACAACATTAGATGGGCCACCTAATCCGGACGACCCGTTTGAAAGTTATAACCGCAGCATATTCGCGTTCAACGAAACCGTCGACAAGTATGCATTTAAACCGGCAGCAGAAGGTTATGATTTCATCATGCCCAGCTTTGCCAGCAAAGGCGTGAGTAACTTTTTTAGTAATGTTGACGATATCGTGGTTTTTGTTAACCAGTTATTACAGTTTAAATTAGCGGAAGCGGCCGCTACCTCGGCACGTTTTGTTTTTAATACCACATTCGGTTTATTAGGTTTGATCGATGTCGCCTCGGACATGGACCTTCCCAAACAAAATGAAGATTTCGGACAAACACTGGCAACCTGGGGTGTTGGCAGTGGCCCCTATATCGTCATGCCTTTAATTGGCCCATTAACAATCAGAGACACAGCGGGTCTGGCAGTAGACTGGACGTATTTTGACCCGATATTCAATCGTCAGACATTACGTCAAAGTCTTGTTACTCTCACAATCAAATATATCGATATACGCGCAGGCTTGTTAAAAGCCAGCAATATTCTTGACGAAACTGCACCAGATAAATATGCGTTCATGAGAGATGCGTACCTGTCGAGACGAGAGTTTTTGATTTACGACGGCAACCCACCGGATGATTTTAGCGAAGACGAACTGTTTGATGATGAAGGATTATTTGAAGATGATTTGAAATCAGACAATCTAAAACGTGAAGAAATCTTAAACGAAGAAGCCCTTCACGAAGAACCGATGAAAAGTCATACAGAAATCAGCATAGAAAACGAATAACACTAAAATAATGGCTAAACACACCAGACCATGTCATCTCGACCAGAGGGAGAGATCTTAACCACATCATAGAAAGATCTCTCCCTCTGGTCGAGATGACAGACACATATTAGAACCGTGCAGTTACCATAAACTTAACGATAGAGCCTACAATGGAATTAATAGACAAGTTGTTACCACTCATCGAATACTGGTTCGATCGTTTCACAACGATACAGGGTGGCATACAACTGCTCACCGTTGTTGTCTGTGGCGCACTTGCCGCGTTAACACATAAAAGGTGGCAGCGATTTATAACGAAATTACTGGGTGGACTGGAAAGTAAAAATATTGTTCAGGTCCTGTTACGTGGCAGCAACCGAATCGCCTTCCCCATGAGCATGTTGCTGTACTTGCTCGTCACGCGTTTTGTAATTGAACAATTTGGTATCAACGTTGCCGTACTAGACGTATTTACGCCGCTGTTATTATCAATGGCCGCAATCACATTAACAATATTCGTATTACGCACCGGATTTACACCCAGTCCTGCATTACGCGCATGGGAAGGGTTTATCAGTCTATCTATCTGGGGATTAGTTGCACTGCATCTTATCGGCTGGTTGCCTGATGTCGTCGCAGCACTTGATGACTTTGCCATTAATTTTGGTGATTCAAAATTCTCAGTGTTATCACTTGCGAAATTGCTGACCGCAATTATATTCTTCGTCGTCCTTGCCAACTGGCTAACTCGATTTATCGAAGCCCGTGCCCAGCGCTCGCCCCACATCACGCCAAGCATGCAAGTGATGCTAAGCAAGGTCAGCAAATTCACACTGTACGGCCTCGCGTTTCTTTTTGCACTTAAATCCGTTGGTATCGACCTGACCACACTCGCCGTTTTCTCTGGTGCCATGGGTGTCGGTATCGGTTTTGGTCTGCAGAAAATTTTCAGTAATTTTATCAGCGGTTTCATTTTGCTATTCGACCGTTCCATCCGCCCGGGCGATGTCATCAGCATAGGTGAACGTTTCGGCTGGGTGCAAAGCCTGCATGCACGATACGTCGTAGTAAGAGATCGCGATGGTGTCGAAACATTAATTCCAAATGAAAACCTGATTACGTCTGAAGTAACCAACTGGAGTTATTCAGATCGCGCTGTTCGTCAACGTATTCCCGTTCAAATCAGTTACGATGACGACCCGGAAGAAGCAATGCAATTATTACTCGACGCAACAAAAGATAAACCACGCGTTTTAAAAAATCCTGAACCTGCGGCGCGCCTGTTAGGATTTGGTGACAACGGTATCGACCTGGAACTAAGAATCTGGATAAACGATCCCGAGTCAGGTGTTGCCAATGTTGTTTCTGATATCAACGTGACGATATGGAAGAGCTTTAAAGAAAACAACGTTAGCATTCCTTTTCCACAACGTGATGTACGTATTATTTCTGGCGAACAAGCTGTCACTGATAACAGGGCTCCGTCCCTTTAAATTACGATTACTCGGGTCTTTCTGCGAAGTGCAGCAAAACCCCAGCCGGATCCCAAACGTGGGTAATCAACAAGCCCCAGGGCATCAGCTCCGGTGGGGCAACTTTGGTGCCTTCAAATTTTTCCACCAGCTTAACTTTCTCGAAATGGTCATACCATTCTTGCGCGGAGTTAACCCAGAAATGAAGCATTAGACTGTGAGCGTAATTATTGTGATTCTTTGGTAATAATAAAAATCGAAAACCAAAGTTCGTGTCAATTTTACAAACCTCTCCATCATCCCAGTTTACCGTGAAGCCCATACATTCGTAGAACGCCTTCGAAACAGCGTATTCATTAGATGGTACAAAAGGCTTAAAGTCGATTATCTTACGCATAAGAACTTACTCCATTACATATAACGTTTGAACGATTGTTAGCACTCTTACGTCCATAGATACATACTTGATTTCTTATTTATAATATTCAATTGAAAACTCTCAGAACAATTGGTGCCTGCAAGTCCATAGCATACATGTAATGGCAGTAAATGCTCCTCTCTCGGATGGCAATATCGTGCAAAAGGCGCATCCGTCCAATGATTGAGTCTATTAGTTCTTTCCTCTTCGTCAACATCTTGATTGGAGCAAGTGTCTAGCAGCCAATTTTCAAAAGCTTCATTCTTTACTTTTGACTCACTGGTTTCCGGGGAGAAAAATTCCTTCATGTTATGGAAGGAGAAGCCCGAGCCAATCACGAGTAAATTATCATAACTCAAGTCTTGAAGTGCACGGCCTACATTTAAGTGATCTACAGGGCTGAGGTTATTTATAAGAGATAACTGAACACACGGAATGTCCGCGTCAGGGTACATTATTTTTAGAGGGACAAACAGGCCATGATCAAAACCTCGTTGTTCATCGAGCTTAGCTTCTATTCCAGCCGTCTCGAGTAAAGCGTGGATTTGACCTGCGAGCAAAGTCTCTCCAGAACATGGGTACTCTATGCTGTACGATACTTCTGGAAACCCGTAATAGTCATAGATGAGCGAAGGACTTACACTCGAAGTGATGAACGGTGTTTTTTCTTCCCAGTGTGCGCTAATTACCAGAATGGCTGACGGTTTTCTTATCCTGGCAGAAATTTCTCGTAGACACGAAACCATCTCTCTATGACCATCATCGCCAAGAAGCGGCAAAGGGCCACCGCCATGAGAGAGAAATAAAATGCAACGTTTATTTTTCATAATAACGTTCCCGTAAGTCGAATATCAACGTTTAATCTATGCGGCAAAAACTGAGCGCAGCGTTGTTTGCGTCTAAACGAGCGCCTTGCTTGGGCAAGTCGCTCCAACTAATTGCCATTTCATGGACGTTTAAATCGTTTGCGAGAATTTTCAACTTTAGCTCTATATATGCAGCCTACTGCATGGTCATTGATCAGCCCCATAGCCTGCATAAAGGCATAAGCTGTTGTTGGCCCAACAAACTTCCACCCTCGTTTTTTTAATTCCTTCGAGAGAGCAACTGATTCTTCGCTAGTCGATACCGTTTGAGGTTCAGGAAGTTTCTTTTCGTCAGGCTCATAGCTCCAGAAGAAAGCTGCCAGTGAACCTTCCTGTTTGACGAGTTCTTTAGCTCGTTTTGCATTGTTGATGGTCGCCTCAATCTTGCCACGATGACGAACGATACCTTCGTCCTTGAGAAGTCGATTAATATCGCGCTGGGTGAAACGCGAAATTTTGTCAAAATCAAAATTGTGAAAAGCGCCGCGAAAGTTCTCACGCTTGGCAAGGATTGTGCGCCAGCTCAGCCCAGATTGAAAACCTTCAAGACATATTTTTTCAAACAGTTGATGGTCATCGCTAACAGGAAATCCCCATTCTTTATCATGATAAGCAAAAAACTCAGGGGCAGCACTGCACCAACTACAGCGTGGTTTTCCATCGGCCCCCTTTATTGTTTTACTCATTACTCATTATCCCTGTATTTTAATAATTAGATATTTCTTAACCATAAGTAAGGCAGAAGAAAAAGGTGTTTGCTCTTTACATATAATGTTTGGGTAACAGGCGCGACTTCAGCATGGCCTGGTTGACCCGTTTGTTGGGGCACCTCTGATTATTTCCTGGTTGGAAGCTCTTTATGCTTAACCAGTGCGCTTACATCTGTGTACCACTCTGCTTTTGAATCCCAAAATATGTTTTGAAATGGCTTAATGCCAGGATCTGAATCCAGCGTACCTGCTGGAATGACAACCACTTTTTTACTTTTCGATAACCATGGTAGTGAGGAACCACAATGTTTACAAAAAGATGTTGCGAAATGTTTTGTGTCTCTGGGCTCGAATCTACCGACATATTCTTCACCGGAAAGCCATTTAAATTGTTCAGGAGAAACGAATAAGTTTGCGGCATGAGCACTGCCAGTGAATTTTCTGCATCTAGAACAGTGACAATATTGAAATATTCCAAGATTTTCTGATATTTCATAGCTGACTTTTCTACAAAGACAGCTTCCTGTAACTTTAGATGGAGGCACATTTTCTCCTTATTGCTAACGCCGAGGGAAGCGGTAAGCGGCCAAGCTGGTTGTTCAGCCTGGCCCGAGTGTGTGCGACTTTATGCACACACTACTTCACCCGCCTGTTACGTGCTGTTACTTGTAAGCGTTTAGTTCAGTGCGATTAAACTGGAACAACACTGTTTGCGCAAGGACCTTTCTGGCCTTGTCCTACTTCAAATTCTACCGCTTGCCCTTCATTAAGTGATTTATAGTCGTCACCACTCTTAATCTCAGAATGATGCACAAAAAGATCTTTTCCTCCATCTTCTGGAGTTATAAAACCAAAACCTTTACCCGCGTCGAACCACTTTACTGTACCTTTACTCATCGTATTTTTCCTACTTAGTTAATATTTAATATAGTTTGGCATTTCGTTTTTTCGTCTTTATATCAATTGCGACGAGCTAAAATTATAAATTACATTTCGCTTACCTACACATAACGCCACGCTTGAACGATTTATTATGTATTTTTCCCAATTCTTAGTAACAAATAACCGGTAATGCCAGGTAATAAAGAGGCAATTAATACTGCCAATTTATCAGTGTACCGGAACATACTATCATCTTCAAACGCCAATGATGAAATAAATAGACTCATAGTAAACCCGATACCTGTAGTACTGGCACGCCGTATAGCTGTAAACAGGTACTGCCTTTAGGTAGTTCTGCTAAATTTAGTTTTATTGCTAACCAGCTAAAACCAGATACACCTGACTGTTAACCACTTAAAATCCGTGCTCTTTTACAATAAACGCCAAAGACTTTGAGTGTTTACTCACTTTTTACGTTAGCGTTCTTTTAAAATTTTCCGTTATTGTTTTTCCATTCACTACGAGGTGGAATTACCTCAGTCGTGCCCCAGTGTTCAACAATTCTACCATCCTGTAACTGACCCTATTATTTTCTTACATCTTTAATATACATAGCTTTGCCGTCTTTTCTCATCTCCACTTCAAATAACTCACTGGCTCTTATCAAGTCGCCAAGTTTTTTGTAACCATAGTTCAGGGATGAAAAAGAACTGTTGTTAGATATATAAGAGCCTACCTGACTCATATCAGCCCAACCATCATCATCAGAAGTTTGCTCAACGGCGGTTCTCATTAATCTGACTAGTGAAGTATCCTTGCGTAAATCTTTTTTACTTTTCTTTACTGGCTGTTGAGGGGTATCAGTATTTTGTTCCTTATCAGAAACGAGGTTCTCAGTGTAGATAAATGGTGAACAGGCATCGACAAATGGTTGAGGTGTTTTCTTTTCTCCAAACCCGTAAACAGGTAAACCACTTTCGAGTATTCTAAGTACAAGAGGGGTAAAATCACTATCGCTAGTCATCAATGCAAATGCATCAATATTCTTGCTGTAAAGCAAGTCCATGGCATCTATTATCATCGCTGAATCTGTCGCATTTTTTCCTTTTGTATATGCAAATTGTTGCATAGGTCTAATTGCATGAGGATGCAATCTATCAATCCAACCCGACAATGATGAACTATTCCAGTCTCCGTGCGCATGACGCACATTAACCATGCCGTATTTTGCAAGTTCTTCTAAGACGCCTTCAATGGAATTATGGCTAACATTGTCACAATCAATAAGAAGCGCGATTCGTTTACGTTCAGTCACAGATTACTCCTGAATTTACAAAGATTAGCTAAGAGGCTCGCGACGCCTTTTCGCGACCCCCTTAGCTTAATCGCATTGTTATATATTTTTACCAGATTATTCGATTGACACATGATTATCTCTTTTTTTAAGTGAATTCGTTATCTCAATATTACACTTAACTTATTATTATGGGCAGGCCACAATTTATTATGCATCAATCACACAGACCCTCAAAATACATGCTCCACCCCTTTATCCCAGTTAACTGATAACACTAACACATAACAAAATTAATCCGACCGATCCCATAATGGCATGAAGCACGACTACGGGCATGGATGGCGCGCTGCCCTTTTCATGTAAGGCGAATACCATCAGACCGCCGATGATAGCTAAAACCAGAACAAAAGCGGCGACGTTATTCAATTTGTCCGAAGTATCTGATGCTATCTGCAGGCTGAGTGCGATGAAACCGGATATGGCCAGTGCGGCATGTGTCAGTCCGAGAGCGGGTAAACGTTTGCGTTGACGGAGGCCAACGGAGGCCAGATACAATCCCAGCGATACTGCAACGATGAGAAGCAGCGCTGCTGCGAGTGAATAGTTCATAATTATTCTGGTCCTACTACCTGGGTAAAAAAGATCTTACTGTACGTCTTCTTTTGTGTGTTTTTTCGCAATCAACACGTAAAGTGATGGCACAACAAACAGGGTAAACAGGGTTCCGATTGCCATACCGCCAACCAGAACCAACCCTATCGAGTTACGTGCGGCAGCACCTGCGCCGGTGACGAGCACCAACGGAAAATGCCCGGCGATGGTAGCGAAGGTTGTCATTAGTACCGGGCGTAAACGTATCATTGCTGCTTGATGCACGGCTTCGAGCTTATCGACACCATCCAGTTGCAGTTTGTTGGCAAACTCAACGATCAGGATACCGTTCTTGGCGATAAGCCCAACCAGTGTTACCAGCCCTACCTGAGCATAGATATTCATAGTGGTTGTCCAGCCATTAGTCCAGTACGGCATGTTGGGATCTGGCATCTTCAACAGGGTGAACACCAGCGCGCCAAACATGGCTAATGGAACGGAACCCGCCAGAATAACGAGCGGATCGCGGAAGGCATTAAACTGAACTGCCAGCACAAGAAATATCATCAAGATCGCCAGTGAAAAAGCCGGCAGGAACTTATTGCCCTCGGTACGCAACTGGCGAGATTCACCCGTATAGTCAAAGCTATAACCCGGTGGAAGAATTTCGGCAGCCTCTTTTTCCAGAAAGCTTAAGGCTTCGTCCAGTGTGCGCGTACTCACACCGGATAACTTGACCGCGTTCAGTTGCTGGAATCGATTAAGCGAACGCGCCACCACCGAATGTTCGATATGAGCAATCGATGACAGTGGCACTATCTGGCCGTCCGGTCCCGCGATGTGAATCTCACCCAGCTGTTCACTGTTTAACCTGTCCACACGTTTGATAACGGGTATGACTTTGTAGCTGCGTCCATCCATATTAAAACGGTTAACAAAGTTACCACCGGTGGCGACGGCAAGGTCAGCGCCAACCTGCGAAAGGTTCAGACCCAGATCAGCGACTTTATCCCGGTCAAAAACAATCGTGTCCTGTGGTTGATCCAGTTTCAGGTCGATGTCCGGGGGAAACGCAAACAGTCCACTCGCCATGGCTTTCTGTTGCAACGCCCTGGCAAACTCAAGCAGTTTATCGGCATCCGCTGTCGAAGTAATAACAAACTCAACCGGGAAATTACTGCCGCCGGGTAATGCGGGCGGTGTGGTGATAAACATCTGAAGACCAGGTATTTGAGATACCTGCGCCTGCACTTCCGGCACCATCTCGGTAACCGTTCGGGTTCGTTCGCCCCAGGGTTTTACCACCACACCACTAAAACCGTCGGCACCAATTGTTGCTCCGACTGAAGGTGGGAATAACAACTGGAAGGTCAATGCTGCCTCGGGGACATCAAGCATCACTTTTTCAGCGGCTTCGGCGTAGATCGCATTCTGGTCTACAGTGGCATTAGACGCTGTATTGATAATACCGAACAGGACACTTTGATCCTCCGTTGGCGCCAGTTCATTGGGAGAAAATATGAACATCGGAATCGTGCTGAGGCTGATAACAAGCCATACCAGATAGACTGCCGGTCTGGCATTAAGTGTTGCCCCCAAAAACCGTCCATATACTTGCTGAAGCTGGTCGAAACGATGGTTTAACCAGCCACTCAAACCACGCTCTTCTTCCTTAGCACTAGGCAATAATCTCGCGGCCATGGCCGGGGATAATGTCAGCGCAACCACACCAGATATGGCAACGGCTCCCGCCAGTGAAAAAGTAAACTCTCGGAATAGTGCTCCCGTTAATCCACCTTGCAATCCGATTGGAATATAAACCGCGACCAGCGTTAAGGTCATGGCAATAATTGGCGATACCAGCTCACGCGCACCCAACATAGCCGCCTCACGTGGCGTGCGCCCTTCGCGCAGATGACGCTCGACATTTTCGACCACAACAATGGCATCATCAACCACCAGGCCAACTGACAGTACAATTGCTAACAGGGTCAGCAGGTTCAGCGTAAAGCCAAACATCTGCATCAGAAAAATACCGCCGATCAGTGAGACCGGGATTGCCATCACCGGCACCAGCACTGAGCGCACCGAGCCAAGGAATAAAAAGATAACCACAACAACAATCAACAGCGTTTCAACCAGTGTTCCGGTAACCTCATCAATAGCATCACTCACATATTGTGAAGCGTCATAACCGATACTGGCATCCAGACCCGCCGGCATTTCCTGTTTTAACTTGTCCAGTTCAACACGCACACCATCAATGACATCGATTATATTGGCATTGGGCTGAGGGAATATACCGATGAATACCGCAGTATCACCCGAATATCGCACCATGGTATCGTAGTCTTCCGCACCCAGTTCGACATCGGCTACGTCCTCAAGCCTTATGATGCTGCCGTTACTTTTATAAACGACCAGTCGCCGGAAATCCTCAGCGTTATGCAGATCAGTATTGGCTGCCAGATAGGTTTGCACTAATGCGCCTTTGGTACTGCCAATAGCGGCAAGATAGTTATTTGCCGCCAGCGCCTGACTGACCTGAGACGGTGTGACATGCAAAGCTGCCATTCGATCGGGTTTAAGCCAGACACGCATGGCGAAAGTACGTGCCCCAAAAATCTCTATTCGCTGCACACCGGCACCCGCGGACAGCCGTGGCTGCACAACACGTGTCAGGTAATCGGTTATCTGTTCTGGCGACAGAATATTGGACCAGAAACTGAGATAGGCAGCAGCAAACTCGGAGTCCGCAGACTGCACACTGATGGTAGGCAATTGCGCTTCGACAGGTAAATCATTTCGAACCTGGTCTACCTTAGCGGAAATATCGGCCAGCGCTCGGGTGGAATCGTGGTTAAGTTTCAGGCGAGCATTAATAATCGAAACACCCTGCAAACTTTTTGATTCGATGTAGTCAATGCCATCAGCCGCCGCGATGGCTCGCTCAAGAGGCGTAGTAATAAACCCACGAACCAGTTCGGCACTGGCACCGACATACACAGTTGATATCTGTACCGATGCATTTTCACTCAACGGATATTGGCGAACACTCAATGAGTTCCAGGCACTTAAACCGGCAATGATAATCAACAGATTGATTACCAGAGCCAGCACGGGGCGCTGGATAAATAAATCCGTAAAACTGGGTTTAGCTGGTGGCATCAGGAGTCCTTAGGATTTGGATCAAGACTGGGTTTGGGTGCCAATGTATTATCAATGACCACTTGCGATCCAGAGCGCAATTTAAATACCCCGCTGGTCACCACGGTTTCGCCGTTTTTTAAGCCATTCGTCACGTCAACATAATCACCACGCGCCTGCCCCAGAATAACGAATTGCTGACGCAACACCTTCTGGGTTTCGCCGGTTTCCTCATTTTTTTTCTCATCGATAACAAACACCGAGTTACCAAACGGCGCATAGAGCACAGCCGTCGCCGGAATCGGCAATACTTTTTGCGTGCCAGGCAATATCAACTCGACATTAACGAACATGCCAGTGCGAAGTTTCTCATCCGGGTTTTCGACCAGCGCACGAACCTGTACGTTACGGGTCACCGGATCAACTTCCAGATTAACCGCAGTAATCTCACCATTAAAAACTTCGCCGGGCGTGGCATCAGATTTCACCCGCACTTTCATGTCTCGTGCTATCTGCAACATTTTTTGTTGTGGCACAGAAAAATCCACATACACCCGACTTAACATCTGCAATGCGACAATCGGGTCACCGATAGAAAGTATCTGCCCCTGATTCACCTGGCGAATGCCCAGACGTCCGGCAAACGCTGCACGTATCGTTTTCTTATCGAGTGAAGCTTTGATTACCTCAACCTGAGCCTCGGTTTCTTTAACATTGGTAACCGCCTGATCAACCGCATCTTCAGAAACCAGCTTTTTATCGATCAGAGTACGTACTCGCTTCAGATCGGCTCTGGCCTGGGAAGCAGAGGCTTTGGATGAAGCGAGTTGTGCGTTTTCACTACTGGTATCCAGTTGCACCAGAACTTGCCCCTCTTTAACACTGTCATCCGAATCGAACTTGATTTTAGTCACACGACCACCGGCTTCCGCACTGACAAGCACACCCTGCACGGCAGTTACCGAAGCTGTCGCGGGAATAAACTGCTCCCATTGATCATCGCTGGCGGTAAATGAAGTGACGGTTTCAGGTGGAAACGTCATCTTCTCGGCAGCCTCTCCCATCGCGCCAAACTGCCCGAGTTTCACGAATACAATAGCACCAACCAGTAACGTGACCGCAATACCTGCAATAAGTAATTTTTTTAACATAAAGAATTATCCAAAACTTAAAGAAGTCCCGA
>Ga0316209_1002517_pt1 | contig 14588 bp, 14 predicted proteins | sample 6monopyrite_MG_FD_204945 | JGI IMG/M metagenome (GOLD analysis project Ga0316209, IMG submission 204945) | Microbial mat bacterial communities from mineral coupon in-situ incubated in ocean water Damariscotta River, Maine, United States -... | ecosystem: Environmental > Aquatic > Marine >...
AATTTAATTTCAACATCCCCGGCCCCCTCATCCTGCATGCAATCAAGCAACAAACCCACCGCCTCCAGCCGACTCGCCATGGCCCAGTATTTCAGGCGCAACCGATTTTTCTCCGCCACGGGTAAAGGCAGGCGCAGCAAGTAATTAACATGCGAGCGCAAGGTTTCCAGGGTAGTGGGGAGTGTCTCGTTAAGCAGGGTTGAAACCGAAAGCCCGCTAACAGCAACATCAGGGGGCGGCCTAATGCTGATGCACGCCTGATGTGGGGCTTTCGGTGGATTTATATAAGCGACAGGCGCTGTAAAATCCGGCGGTGTTTTAACTTTATTTGTTGTCGCTATGGATTTGTTTTTGACAAAACGCGTCCGTAGCGTAGAATATTTTCTAGCCATTATGACCTCTAATGTAGGTTATGTGGTTAGCTGGCTTTTGGTGTGCGATCACCTTAGGTCAGCGTTTAAATATATAGGGTTTAGTTTATGGGTTTTTTAATAGGCTGCTCCTTTTTATGAATGTTGAGTTTAAACGTGTTTTGATTATTTTATAAAACCTAAACCTCATGCACGTTGTTAATGCGTAGCATTTGCGAGCGGCTATATTACCTATGCGATGATTGTGCGAGGGTAGTATAGCCGTTTTGCACTGGGCATAAAATAATCAAACAAAACCATAGCATACTGTTTGTTTAAATGGCCACGGTTTTTTTGTAAAAATTTCAGGTTAATTTAAGGATGGAACATGGTCGTTTTTTAGCTAGCGTTCAGCCTTACTTAATTTATATCTAAGTATGAAACAGATCGTTAAATGCCAGTATGGGTATTTATAATAAAAACTGGGTAGAGGGGTGGTTTTGCATAACAGCTACGAAGCAAATCTGGTAGAATAAATCAATTTTTTAATGAGGTAGTGGCATGACGTTATCATGTGTGGAAATTTGTGCTGGTGCTGGTGGTCAAGCTTTGGGATTGGAGCGTGCTGGCTTTGAAGCTGATGCATTGGTTGAAATAGATAACCGATGTTGTGAAACTCTTAGGTATAACCGCCCAAATTGGAATGTCATTGAAGGAGACATTAAAGACTTCTCTGGAATTCCATATAAAGGTGTTAGCTTATTAGCTGGGGGTGTACCGTGCCCTCCATTTTCAAAAGCTGGGAAGCAATTGGGTAAAGATGATGAACGCGATCTATTTCCAGAAGCTCTGCGCTTAGTTGATGAAATTCGTCCCAATGCAGTAATGCTGGAGAATGTTAGAGGTTTTCTTGATGCTGTGTTTGAAGACTATAGGTTGAAACTAAAGCGTAAATTGCAAAAAATGGGATATATAGTTGATTGGCGTTTGTTAAATGCGTCAGATTACGGGGTTTCTCAATTACGCCCTCGTGTTGTGATTGTCGCAATAAAAAAAGAATTTGCCAGTGACTTTCATTGGTGTACACCCTTAGATTATAGCCCTCCCTCGGTTGGTGAATTATTGCTCGATCAAATGAAGATTGATGGTTGGCGGGGAGCTCGTCGTTGGGCAAAGGAAGCGGATGATATTGCACCAACAATAGTTGGTGGGTCAAAAAAACATGGCGGTCCAGATTTGGGCCCGACTCGATCAAAAAAAGCCTGGGCTGCTTTAGGTGTTAACGGGATGACTATTGCGAACGAACCGCCAACTAGAGACCATGTGGGTATGCCACGATTAACTGTCGAAATGGTGGCTCGAATTCAGGGTTTTCCCGATGACTGGAAATTCTTGGGCAAAAAAACACCAGCATATCGGCAAGTTGGAAATGCTTTTCCACCACCAGTTGCACATGCGGTTGCTACACAAATTGAAGAGTGCCTAAAAACAAGAAAAATATATGCGGTTGCAGGGTAAGGTCGGGGAATAGTAAATGCCTAAACGGATTGGTGCTAAAACAAAACTTCGTGAATACTTTCTAAATAATATCGGTCGGGTAATGGGTTCTGATGAATTACGGGAGGTGTCAGGAAATCAAAGTGAGTGGGCGCGTAGAGTCCGTGAGCTTCGAACTGAAGAGGGTTTTCAAATCTTAACTCATAATGACCGGAGCGAACTAAAACCGGGACAATATTTATTAGAGAACCCTAAGCCTGAGCCTGCTTTTGAGCGAACTATTTCTAAAGAAACTCGTGCCTTTGTTCTCGATAGAAATGGTTTTACCTGTCAAATGTGCGGTGCTGTAGCTGGTGAACCTCATCCTTATGATCCAAATAGAAAAACGCGTCTTCATATTGGTCACATTATTGATAAGTCTCAAGGTGGTACTGATGATGCTTCTAATCTTCGTGCATTATGTTCTGTATGCAATGAAGGTGCCTCTAACTTAACTTTAGAAAGACCATCTTCACAAAAGCTCCTTATTCAAGTTAGGAGAGCAAAAGGTGGTGATCAAATAGATCTTTTAAAGTGGTTAATCAAAAAATACCCTAAGCAGACAAAAGATTTTCTTGCTAATACCCGCACATAACATGCAGCATAAGATAATAGGGTCATAAGATAATAGGGTCTTTCCATGCCACATGTAAGTTTTATTTTAAAAACCTACCGAGATAGCTATACTAAATAACAATAAAAATAAAGGCTTACCTGAACCTCGTTTTTTTGTAATTCTGGGTGTCCGGTTTATTGAGAATTAATTTTATATAAAATGGTCGGCCAACTTAAACGTTAACCTAATTAAACTACAATGAAAAAACAATGCCACAACTACCAGCAAGCATTAATGGAGTTACAATAAAATTTTCACAAACCGTTAATAAAGCCGTAGATCAAAAGATAATTAATGCTTTGAAACATTGCATAAAACCAAACATTGCAAAAGGTTATGCTTTATCTAAAATATATATCTCGTCGGCTAATGACTCACACAAAATGCCTAGCCGGCATGTACAAGGCTCTGGTAAAGCAGTAGATATTTCGCGTATTAATGACTTAAAAATGTCATTACATTATAAAACCAATAAAACAGTTCAAGAAATAACCAATGCCATTCAAAATACATTTGAAACATATACACATAAACGCGAAAACTTTGGCCCATTACTTAAAATCAAGCTGGGAAAACCACATTCGGTCACAGGCCACAGCGACCACATACATATATCTGTAAATTAGGTCACGACATGAAAAAATTTATATTTTCATTTTTATTGTTTACTATCTCCTGCTCTACGCAGTCACAAGTAGCCGTTAAAAAAATAGATAATCAAGAAATCGTTCAATTGTTGATTTTTAGCGAGCAACAGGATTTAAATAAATTACAACTCGGTTTTGAAAAAAACCTTTGGGTTAAATTATATAAACTACCGAATACAACCGATAATAAATGTTTTCCTGAATCTCATGGTATATGCAATTATATATATTACATCGCCACATCCCAACTAGATGATAGCCCAATAATTAATGCATATAACCTTGGCGTGCTGGGTGAAATAGTTGAAATAAAGTGGATAAACACAAAGGATATAGACAAAGCAATAATAAACATTAAAACAAACAAATACTCTAAGGAAGCTTTAAATTACAATAAACGTTTAAAAAATAGAATAACTAATTATAAAGTTATTGTCACCCCTAATGATTTAGTAGTTACCCAAATTAAATAAGATAAATAACAGGGCACCAACTTAAGAGCCTGTTAAAATAAAGACTTACCTTAGCTTCGTTTTTTTGTAATTCATGGGTGCCCGGTTTAGTATTGTTGATCTCCGATCCCGCAAATGAACATTTACACTTTAATATTAGGGTACTGGCTGCAATGTAGCTAACCCACGTAGGACGGAGATCGACATCTTTAAGGGAAATCATTATGTCTAGGCCAAATAAACATAAACAATAAATGAGTTTACGTCCCGTTATTTTATTTCGGTATTCTTTCCAATATTTATAATTAGATTCGTTTAATCCATATCAAACAATAAGCATATATGAGTGGCATAATTATTGTCTACAGAATATTATACAAAAATATTAATTTGGAAATAAAGTAGATGAATAATTTTCTAAGGATTACTATAACTGGGCTATTAACATTGGCAGCAGTGAGTACTGCAAATGCTGCATCAGTATCTTTAATAAGCGGTGCAGCTGATCCGTTAAATATTGGCTCTATACCTGTACCACCCAATCTACCGCAACCGTTTTCTAGCTCTCAGATAGCAGCGATGACCGATAACAATACCTCAACTGGATTTAATTTTTCTTCTAGTTTAGGTGAATACTCAAGCAACCCTAATCAGGTAATTGGTTTTGGATTGCGTTTTGATTTTGATATTTCTGAATATACTAATATCTCTGAAGCAAGCTTTACCTGGACAGGTAAGTTTAACTGGGATGGCAACACATTCCCAGATTTACGCTTTGGTGCTGAATCCTCCATGGTTCAAACTAGAGTAGCATTTGGTTCAAGCTCAAACTCACCTGATGGTCAGAGTCAAACAGTAACCATTAATTTCTTTGAAGGAGGCGGGACACCTAGATTTTCCAATATTACTGATGTGCTTGATGGAAATTTATTAAGCTTTTGGGTAACAACAGACTTAGGCATTTCATGCGATAACTGTGTTAATTCTATAACAATGGAAACTTTAGAAGTAAGCGCGAATATTGAAGGCTCACCTGTTCCTGTTCCTGCGGCAGTCTGGTTATTTGGTTCAGGCTTGATTGGGCTGATTGGTGCTGCTCGTAGAAAAAATAATCCATAATTAAAATGACTGACAAGCAAAGTACGGGGCAGGTCTTTCCATGCCAAACTCATTTAAAAAATAAGCCTATTTCGTAAATCAAATATTAATCAATTTTTAGGCTGAGTAACCCTGACCAATAACCATGGCCAGTAACCTTGGCCAGAGAATAATTAATTCTAATATTAGCAACAATTAGTCTCTCGCTCGCATTATTCTGGCCCGCATTATTGACTCGCAATTTAGCACCCGGGCATCCCAGCTGCTTCAAGGCCCACGGCGCTTCTCCCTTCCCACAATTTCTCGCGGACTTGCAGTTGCCGTCGGCTAGTAGTTATACTGGCTATAAATATAAACAGGTGAATCTCCTACTGAGGACTTTCACCTCATTAGTTCACGCCCATGCTGGGCGTGCCAAGTTAAAAATGCTGTTTTATTTTTTTCAGGCCCTCGCCAATTTCTTCACCCAGAAGCTTCGCCGCTGCACCAATATCTTGCGATGCATCTGATGTTGCATTTTTAAACTCTCTTGTTTTGTTTGAGAGATGTTCTATTTTTGACTCGAGATTTTCCCACTCATCCGTTATATCCAGTTTAGCCAGATGCAATTTTAATTTAAGCTCATCTCGTTCTTTTTTATACTCATTAAGCATTTTATCAATTGTTGATTCAAAATCAGTCATATCAAATCTCCCACAGTATTTTATTTTAGGATAACAGTTTTACTATATCATACAGCAGGTGAGACCTGTTTAAAAAGATCTCATCTCTGACTTACATCTCAAAAACAAGGGGGCAATTCGTTGATTTACTGTTTGTTTAAATGGTCACGGTTTTTTTGTAAAAATTTCAGGTTAATTTAATGAGCGAAAGTGACGTTTATTGGTCATTATAGTGCTGTATCAAACCCCTGGCTTTTTCTCGCTCATTTGTAAAAAATGAATTCCGTCAGCCACTCGCTGAAATACCTGCATCCATCCCGCATTCCAAAAAAATTCACTTAAACAGAATGCGTAGGCACTCAACCTTAAATTGCACAGCTAAACTGAAAACCCTTACTGCGTATCTTGTTGATTTTTATGACTCAATAAACAGAAGCACGGAATACCGGCACCATTACTGTCAATATCCTATATTTTTTAAGATTCAGGCACAGATCAAAAAATATGGTAACTTTACTGGAAATAAAAATGATATGGGCCGACGTCGGCATACTCCAATATACTTGGTGTTGGCCTAATTACTTATGGGTATATAAATGAAAATCAATATGATTCTATTTTTGTTGTTAACTTCAGTTATTATGTCAAGCTGTACTGCAACAGGTTACTATATTACTGGCAATGAGATTAAGTATGTCCACTATGATTATGGCGGTACAATAAAAAAACATGAGACCCCAATTGATGCAGATCCAAAAACATTTAAACCAATACCAAAGTGGGAAAGTATTTATGGGAAAGATGAAAGCTCTGTATTTAACGGATCTTTAAAAATAAAGAATGCTGATCCCAAAACATTTACACCTTTAAATGAGCATTTTTCAAAAGATTCCAAGCGTGTTTTTTACGGTAGTAAATGCGAAATTAATGGAGCCGATAATAAAACGTTTACACCCATAAACTCTTATATGGCAAAAGATAAATTTCGTGTATACAAGTACATATTTAAAAATGATTACAGTTGTAAAACGGCATTAAACATAATTCCTTCGACTGATACAGCTTCTTTTCAGTTATTAAACCGATTCTATTCAAAAGACAAGAATGCTGTTTTTTTTGAAAATAACCCTATCAAAGAAGCAAAACCCACTACATTTAGAGCTTTTGATGAATGGCATAGCATAGGCTTTGGTATCGATGATAAACATGTATATTATGAGGGAAAACTTATTGAGCAAGCAGATCCTAGCTCATTTCTTGTAATAGATTCTACTTTTTCAAAAGACAAAACTTATGTGTATGTACATAAGTTTCACAAGATAAAAGCAATAAAAAACGTGAACATTGATGTCACAACCTATAAAATGATGCGAGGAAGTTGCAAAAAATGTCCTTCTGATAAAAATTATTGTCATGAACATATTGATGGAATAATTTTATGCCTAACAGTTAAAGAATAAGCTCAACAAGTTATTTAAAAAAATATAGTAGGACATCCATGGTAACAAACACTCAAGAATAAATTTATTTCCGATTTAATATAATTATTTGACCAACAAATTTAAAATTACACGCAGAACGGGTTCAGGTCTTTCCATGCCACATTCATTTAAAAAATGAGCCTATTTCGTAGATTAAATATTATTCAATTTTTAGGCAGAGTAACCCGGGGCAGAGAATAATTAATTCTAATATTAGTCAGAAATTATGGACACCATACTTTATAATCTGAAAAACTTTGATTACAGACAAATGATTGTATGCATTCTTGAGGGTTGAATGCAAATTTCGAGTTGGAAGGTCAGGAGGGGAGCAAGGCTTGATGTTAGTGAATAGGAGGTATATGCTTCCTACACTCAACATGGCATCATAATTTTATTTGTTATCGACAAATTAATAAGGGACTATTTATGAAAAATGTAACTTCAAAACTCAACCTTTTCATTATCGTATATTTTTCACTAGTGATTATTTCATGTGGCGGAGGCGGGGGTGATGATGCTACCCCTGGTAGTGGCGGAGGAGGCACTAACAATACTCCGTTAACAGGAACTGATACTGATTTAGTTGGCTCATGGTCAAGATGTGTTAGTCAAGCGACCTTCTCATTACGAAGTTTTTATAAGTTTAATAGTGATGGAACTTACCAATGGAGTTTAACGACATATACTGCGTCTGGTTGTAATTTTAGTGATGCGCTTCCATCAGCAACTCTTTCAGGTACCTATGGCGCAGGACAAGGTGTATCTATAAGCTCAGGCAATACTGCTACCCAAATAGAAGGTAGGGATACTGCAATTACTCAATTGCCTAGTCCAGCTCAAAATCTTGATCCTATTGCTATTAGTAGAGGCTTGTATCTGATTGATGCGAGCAAAACACTTCTTTATTTAAATTTAGCGTCTTCGGCAAATAATGATCCAGAATATCCGACAGATTTACCTTTAATGATACCTCTTACAAAGCTATAAAATTATCGAACAATCAGGACAGCCATCACAAAATTGACTCGTTTAAGTTGTTTCTTAGTAATGGGTGTCTCGATATAGTAGTGCTAATGCCTTGAACGCAGGACGCGCAGGAAAGAGACTTTAGCATAGTTAAGGCACTTCCAAAGTTGTAATTTTGAATATCGTATAAGTCATGCCCTTGACGTCTTCATCTACAAAAAATGCAATCCTTGCACAAAACCCTAAAATTGAATAAAAATTTTAATTCCAAGATAAAATTTTAGTTAGTTATACCCATTACTGAATGTGCAACTGATCTTTCTAAGATTAAATATCTTTAGAGGATACCCTTCAAATTAACGCGTGATCATTTCTATCAATTCAAAGCGCTCACCGGTATCAGGATGTATTTCAAGAATAAAACCGATACCTGGTGCATAGTATCTATGCTCAATGCCAGGCTCCAAAGCGGTGAATTCACGAGTCATTAGACACTCTTCTACACATGACACTGCTGGCACTGACGCGGTTGCGTTAAGGCTAATCACTTCAGTCACCTCTTCGGTTTCCCCTAAGACAAATTCCTGGCGGTACATATCGCCTACTTGAGGTGCAGCCTGTTGCAAAACACCGGCTTTGGCACTATCTACACCAGCTTCCCAAAAGCTTTCTATTTCAGTGAGCTCACCGTCTTCAAAACTTTTTGAGATTTCACCGAAAAACCAAACCCTGCCTGATATATCCTGTGCATACCAACTTTCGGTATCTTCTACAAGATCACCATCTTCGGTCACTGTGTCTATAACCACAATACATTTAACGCCCTGAATTTCTTTGGTCTCTTCCGTCACTGTAACAATATTAGTTTCGCCACCACCCTCATAGGTCCATTTGTTTCCTGGCACCAACGGGAAATATGCATTAGCTGCCACGCTGCTACCAATTTGCAAAGGATCGACAAAATTAGCCGGGGCAATTTGCGGGTCATAAGCAGCCTCGCCTATTACCGCACAAATGTCAGCCCGCGCCTCACTTTGTTGCTTACACTCAGTCTGAACTTCACGGCTCAATTGCTTAGTTTCTGTCTTGCAACTGCTACGCGCATTCTCATCCATAAGATTGCTGCAATTGCCCATGGCAATCCAATAATCATCCATGTTCCCTGCCCTGCAAGCCTTAAGTGCAGCTTGCGTGGTTTGGCTACAAAAATTTTGTTGATATGGATCCGCGTTAGCAGGGACAGATATTGCGTATAATCCGACTGAAGACAAACTTATTAATATTGCAGGCAGTACTGATTTTTTATGTACCATATTAAGTAACTCCGTAGTTTGGTGTGCGATTGCAACACCTTCAATGCGACCCTAAACCGGCAAGTTAACCGCAACATTACGCCTGGATTACCATTTGATCATCATTGCTTTTTTTATTTGTAAAATGTACTCTATGGAAGCGACCGGATCGCTTGTTATATAACGACTTTTTACCCAAACACCCGCTCTAAAATTGACAACATAAAAAAGCAAGCGTAGCCTAAATCTCATAGGCTATGTCACCGTTAAGTGTTGGTGCTGTCCGAGCGATGACAATAATAATCGTTCGGGCGTTAAGTTTGCGAGCACAGCTGCGCACGGGGTCAAGCTATGCGCGGGGTCAGGTCTTTCTATGCCACATGCAAGTTTATTTTAATTATTTTAAAACCGCGGGTGTTATACCGACCACTTATTTATAACTAACTTACCCAGGAACTTACCGAACTTACCTGGACACCCACACTAAGATAACTATAAAAACAAAGACTTAAGGTCCCTCTGATCAAGTCGTGATTATTTTAGGCTATGTCTTTTGTTATTATGGGTGCCTGGAATAATTTCTGGAATAATCTGCTAATATAAGCCTGAATCTTAGAAAGGTTTTTAATGAATTGTCATTGCCCTGTTTGATAAACAATGAGAATGATTAGTTGAAATATTTTTGCGTTAAATGATAATAGCCCATACCACACATTCATTCTAAAAGGACTCACCTATGCGATGTTTAATGTTCATATTTATATTAACTATTGTTAATGTTTCGAATGCTGCCGATATGGCCGTTAGTTATCAAAAATCACTTGATCAATATATGCAGGAATCACAATCATCCAGCTCTCCTTTTTCAGAAGAAGATATGGCGGTGATGAAAAAGGCGGCAATGGTGTTGTCCAAAAGCATGCCCGACCCGGGGCTAAAAACGGGTGATCATGCGCCAGATTTCAGTTTAAAAAATGCCTTTGGTCAAAAAGTGAGTTTACAGGCTGAACTAAAGAAAGGCCCGGTTGTACTCGTGTTTTATCGAGGTGCCTGGTGCCCGTTTTGCAATATGCACCTACATGCCTTGAAAAAGAGCTTACCGCAATTTAAAAAGTACGGTGCTCAGTTAATTGCGGTGACACCTCAAACTCCCGATAAATCAGCCGAGCAAATTAAGAAAGATAAATTTCCTTTTGAGGTGTTAAGCGATTTAAACAACCAGGTAATGAAAGATTATCGACTTTATTTTGAGTTGCCCGATGATTTAATAGCGGTTTATAAAAAACATAAACTTGATATAGAGGCATTTAATGGAAAGGGGCGCGCAGTTCTACCTGTGCCTGGCACATTTGTAATTAACCAGCAAGGTATGGTGGTTGCCAAACAGGCCGAGACAGATTACAAAAAACGAATGGAGCCTGCTGATATTATTAAGGCCTTGCAAAAGATTTAATCTATTGGGTGTTTTAGCGTGGTTGGAGTAAAATAACAGGACAACCAACTTAAGGCCCTAATAAAACAAAAACTTAGATAGAACCTCGTTTTTTGTAATTTCGAGCGTCCGGTTAATTATAAAATAAAAATAGACTAAGGAATACTTTGAATGAACAGTAAATTACTAATTGGACTTGTCACTATTTTTGCATTTTCATTAATAAGCTGCGGTAGCCAACAAACAAGATCAAAAAGTAGTGTTGTAGACTATTTGTATCCAACCAATACAAACACGGTAATACAACCATCTATTCCGACTCTAAATCTTCCACTAAAAGTAGGTATTGCATTTGTACCTGAACAAAGAACCGAAACAAGAGGAAGGAAGCAGTGGTCTGGTGCAGTAGGATCTGGCGCCGCATTAACATCAGCAAGTAAAACAGACTTACTAGATAAGGTCGCCAGTAATTTTAAAGAGCTTGGTTTTGTTAGTGAAATTGAGGTTATCCCTACAGAGTATCTTACTCATGGCGGTAGTTTCCATAATCTTGAGCAAATTCAAACTATGTACGGTATAGATATAATTGCACTAGTTTCATATGATCAGGTTCAATTTACAGATGAAGGTTTTCTTTCATTAACATACTGGACGATAGTAGGCGCTTACGTTGTTTCAGGAGAAATAAACGACACGAGCACTATGTTAGATACTGTGGTTTATGATATTAAAAGTAAAAAAATGCTGTTCCGCGCTCCTGGTACAAGTAATGTAAAAAGTAATGCAACACCTATAAATCTCAGTGAAGAGCTTAGAACGGATAGTATCAAAGGCTTCAACACTGCTGCTGAAGAGATGACAAAAAATCTGCATTCGCAACTTTCAAGATTTAAAGAAAAAATCAAACAAAATCCAGAGCAAGTTACGATCGTCCATCGTAAAGGCTATTCAAGCAGTGGTGGTGGCGCCTTTAACTTATATACACTAGCAATATTATTACTGATCGCCGTAACCAAAAAAAACCTAACGAGTAAGGATTAAATTAACAGGACATATAAACCGAAGCACGCAACACAGACACCATGACTGTCAATATTCTATACTTTTTAAGATTCAGGCACAGATCAAAAAAATATGGTAACTTTACTTGAAATAAAAATAATATAGACCGATGTCGGTATATTTCAATATATTTGGCGCTGGGCTGATAACTTGTTAGGCATTGAAGCGCTCCTCAATAATTACTAGAAACATTAGGGTATATATGAAAATATTAGTGCGCAACTTGGCTCGCTCAACTACAGAGGAAGAATTGAAAGGTTTGTTTCAGGTCTTCGGTAAAGTTCAATCATGTAGTTTAGTTATTGATCCAGTTAGTGGGGAATCTAAAGGTTTTGGGTTTGTAGAAATGCCAAAAGCAGGCGAAGCAAAGGCTGCCCTGAAAAATCTCAATAATAAAGAGGTGGGCGGAAATAAAATACGGGTTAAGAAAGCTGAAGATAAAAATGCATAACAAATTTCGCCAGTTGACGCAGCAGTCCACACACCTTTTTGTGCATTTGCTATGCCCATCGTTGCACAAAAATCCGCTACAACCGCCGCGCAACTGAGCAAGGCGTTAGATTACAAAACAAACAAAGGAAAGATTATGGAGAAGGAAGAAAACACCTGGATTACAGGATTCTGGAAAAGGATTGGTGCATTATTAATTGATGGCTTGATCCTAGGTTTTGTCGGTTTCTTATTAGGGCTAGCTCTCGAAGAGTACTTTGTTCAAATCGGAGGATGGGGAAGACTAATTGGCTTTAGTATTGCACTTATCTATTTCGGTGTATTAAACAGTACAATAAACAATGGACAAACTGTAGGTAAGGCATTACTTAATATAAACGTAGTAGATTCAAACAATAACAATATTAATGTTTTAAAATCATTTCTTCGCTATTGCATCTTAGGTACACCTTTCTATCTAAACAACGCAAGATTTACTGAGGATTTACTGTCCTCTCCATTTTTATATATTTTGTCTTTCGTTATATTTGGTGGTTTTATATCAGTAATTTATTTATACGCATTTAATCGTCATACCAGGCAATCTCTGCACGATGTAATTGTGGGTACTTATGTAACTAATAAAGGTTCATCAGCTACGCCAATAGTACCCATTTGGAAGTTTCATTTTGCAGTAGTAGTGTTTTTGTTTATTGCCGCTGCAGTTGCACCATACTTTACCATGCAGCTAGCACAACAAGAACCATTCATAGATATGCTTAATGTAAGATCAGAAGTTATGAAAGAACCTGTAGTTGTATATGCAAACCTCAATGAGGGAGTAAGCACCGTAACCACTACAGAATCAGGAACATCAGAAACTACTTACATTACAGTTCAGGCATTTCTTGCAAAAGATGACATCTCAAATGAGATTATTGCAACAGACATCGGAAAAATTATTATTAACAATCATAAAAACGCAGCCTCAAAAGATCTTATTCAAGTAACTCTCACATATGGTTATGATATAGGCATATGGTCATATTGGAAAAACCATAATCACCAATTCACTCCAAACGACCTGAATTAAAAAATGAGATAATCTAACAAATCACTGCAACTGACCTGTGCCTAACCCATTTTAATTGACATCCATCAAACTAAAACTAGTTAAGGGGTAAGTCATGAAAAAGAAAGAAATCCATACTTTTTACAATTTTCAATTTAAACGCACAGCGGTTAGTATCACTGAACTTACCGGGACACCCACACTAAGATAACCATAAAAACAAAGGCTTAACTAAATGCCATGTCTTTTGCTATTATGAGCGCCTGGAATAATCGTTATATGAGCGCGTATGTGTATAATAAATGGTGTTAGAGTTCACACACTCTAATTTTGTAAAATTGTGTTCAGACCCAGTTAATTTGATCAAAGGGACTTCCCCGGCTTTATAGAGGAGACTGTATGTGTTTTTCAGCAACCGCGAGTTTTAGTGCCGCTGTAGTTCTGATACCTGTTGGTATTTACTGCATAAAAAAAGCAGTAGACCTTAACAGCACCTATTGGACTTTTGCTATATTACCTTTGATATTTGGTATTCAGCAGATTTTTGAGGGTTTAGTCTGGTTGGCGTTTGATGCGGGTGGCGGAGGTGCAACTCGATTACCCGCCCTGGGCTTTATGTTTTTCTCTCATGTGTTTTGGCTATTCTGGATTCCTTTCGCCTGTTACGCCGTTGAAACCAGTGCGATTAAGAAAAAGGTCTTTATTATCGCGGCATTTATCGGGGCAGCACATGGTTTGATAATGTATATCCCGCTCTGGTTTCACAGTGACTGGTTAATAGTCGAATTACTCAAACAGTCCATCGAATACAAAGCTTCACTATTGTATGACGAATACATCCCGCGAATAGTTGTGCGTGTTTTTTATGGGCTTATTGTTGTTATGCCTCTGCTATTTGCAAGCGATCGTTACATAAAAATATTTGGTGTTATTGTTATGTTTTCGGTAGCCATCGCAACCGTATTTTATGGTTATGCTTTTATTTCAGTATGGTGTTACTTCGCAGCAATATTATCTTTATATATTATTTTCATAATTAATAATGACAAATTGAAAGCGAATAATATTATCCCCTGAATTCAAAATTTTAAGGATCGGCATATCTTGCCGGGATAGCTACTTTAAGATATCTATAAAAACAAAAGCTTAACTAAATGCCATGCCTTTTTTATTATGGGTGCCTGGAATAATCGTTCTGGAATAATCGTCCTGGAATAATCGTGGAAGCAGATATACGCGCTTTACTAAAAAGGAATTTAAACGTATTCGGTTTATTGACTCTATACATGCTGCAAATCAACCCGAATGTTTTCAAATCTCCCCCAACCCCTCTTTTCCAAAGAGGGGAGCTAACACGAATAACTGTAAGCGTCTAGCCAACCCCACATAGCAAAATAATCATTCATCCCTAAACTGACTCCCCATATCATCACTCAGGAGTCATAGTATGAAAAAAATTCGAACACGTCGCAGTCATGACGAATGGTTGT
>Ga0316209_1002519_pt1 | contig 14583 bp, 15 predicted proteins | sample 6monopyrite_MG_FD_204945 | JGI IMG/M metagenome (GOLD analysis project Ga0316209, IMG submission 204945) | Microbial mat bacterial communities from mineral coupon in-situ incubated in ocean water Damariscotta River, Maine, United States -... | ecosystem: Environmental > Aquatic > Marine >...
AAAACATGATCCACATGGAGGTTTCTAAGGCTATAAAGAAGCCAATAGACGCTATAGCTGAAAAGCTGGGCGGCTTCATGCCTTCAAAGGGAGACGGCTTATCAAATTTCATGACATCGCCTCCTTGTTTTCCTTAGTTAAAACATTTCGGCATCCCGCTCTAAAACAAAGCGGGTCATTGCACGATGAGCAAAAATCGCAAGCAGAATGGTTTGCAGAAGGTTCAGGCGGAGTAGGCGGCTCGTAAATTGGGTCGTTAGCCGCTTCGAGCGTGATGTGAAGTGTAATTATATTAAAATCAGACATTTAAAGCCTCCTTGCCCCCATCAAGGGGCAAAATGAACCTGTCGGTTCGTTAAAAGAGGCTTTGGCCAAAGCTTGTAGAAAATACTATGCGAAGCAGCTACTTATGGAAAGCGAATAAAGAATTACTGGTTAAGTTAAGCGTACCAAGTTAAAATAAGGGGTAAAATCAATAAGTTACGAGAGCGGTTTTATGCCTAGAACACACTGGGTGCCTAAGAACCCCTATTGCAGACGATCAAGACTAACGAAGGATAGTTTTGAAAAATTAGTACATATGTATTTTATGGAAGTTACCAATAATCGCACTCGCAGCCAGTGCGTTGAAATGCTTAAGTGGGGCGCGGATGGCTTTGATATTACGCGTCAGTCCATGAGCAAGTATTTTGACAAGATAGGTCAATTGATTTGGGATAATTTCATCATGCCTACTGACCCTCTATATAAAAGTGATGATGTATTGGATGAGTTACTAGGCTTCGTATACGGAAACATTGATAAAGTGTCACATAGTCATAACGTTGCGTATAAGTTTCTTGAAGATTCACCTAAAAATATTAAAGACCCCAATATACCAGTGCAGCGCACGCTCATGTTCCATCTCTTGCTAGAGCGCACAAAAGTAATCAGAGGATATCCTGAAAATCAGTTTTATCTAGAATTTAGTAGGGTATTCTTTATCTGCTCATCGTTAGAGGCCTCAGGTATAAATGTGAAAAGTAGTTATGATTTTTATGGGCATTTAAAAAACAAAAAAATACATAATGTTTGCACTTATATACTTTTGCAAATATTAGAAGAATTCCCGCTTTAATAGTTATGACAGGTTATAAGAAAATAATTTTCTAAATTCTAAACGCAATCTTTTGTAGCCATTTATGCTTCTGTTCAAGGCTAGGACCATCCCCATAGCGGGGACGGTCATATCTGTGCCCCATAAGAGCAGCCTGGACTTTATCAGGTGGCTCCACGGCTGTTAAGCGATCCTCAAAACTGTGACGCAGGCTGTATAGGCTATGATCTTCACTTGGAAGTAAATTGTTATTACGCAGAAACTTATTCAGATTCCCTGATAGCTGATCAGGTTTGCGGTAATATCGCTCAAAGCCTTTTGGTAGATTTTGAAACGCATAGAGTGATGATCCTACTAATGGCATGTAGCGTTCACTGTAGGGTGTTTTGATTTCTTTGTCTTTTTCTGCATGAATATAGATATATGGAATATCTGTATCCAGTCTGATGTCACCGGCCTTGAAATTCAGGCCAACTAGCTCAGAGGGGCGAGCACCTAAATCGGCCATAGCGAATAGAAATAACTGACACTCTCGTTCCAACCCTCTCAGGTTGTCCATGTTTAATAATATATCTCGAATATGGTTCACCTTAAAAGGTTGTCTTTTGCTCTTTATTTCTTTGAACCTTATACGGCTGAATAATTCATCGACGCTGATATCTGCGCCGTGATTATCTTTTGCAAAGAACAGGAGTGTTCTTAGATGTGTAAAATCCTTGTTCGGTGAATTTGGCGACAGGCTTTCCGATTCGACGCGTTCTTGCCACCATGACCGAAATGCTAATATATCGTTTCTGGTGATTTGCTCGACTGATAGGTCTCCACATATTTTAATAAAATTTGTGACAGCTTTTACTTTAGGGTTTTTCCATTTTCTTAGTTGGGATTCATTTTTTCTTGTGTGATTTGGTTTTTCAAACTCGATATATGAATCCAATGCTTCGCTTATTGGAAATTTAGGTTTTTCTTTTCCGCCTAGCAGAGCAGTAACATTTTCGTCGGTTTCGGGTATATCCGATTGCAGCGCATCTAAACGATCAATAATCTTGCTGACATCAGAACCAGCAAGCTCTGAAATAGATTTGTACGAGAAATTAAATGTTTGGGCTGTATGAACAGCTTTGCTATATTCATAATCCTTATCCATCGGTATATTTTTTACGATGTTATTCCAGTAATTATCTAATTCCTCTCTTAATACTGATGCACGCTGAATGGCAATAGATTCTGATGTCGTCTTCAAGCTTACCTGTATTATCTCTTGGCCATCATAATATTTCAGATACCGTTTTGGTATTCTGCGTTTAAAGTGGAACCAGCCTTTTATTTTTATAATATGGCGCATGTGTGACGTTTTGTGTTAAAAATGTGTGATGTTTTACTGTAACCGAATTAAGTAAAAATTCAGTTTACGTCAACAACTTATTCTGCAAGATAGGCTCACAAAGCGTTTCAGAAGATAGCAATTGTTAATAAATAGAGGGAAAGTGGCGGAGACTGAGGGATTCGAACTCAGTGGTGATGTGTTTTATAAGTGTTTTGTTACAAAGGTTTAGATGATTTATTGAAGTTTGGAGTTACTAAAATGTGTACCAGTGAGTACCTCATTGTGTACCGCTGTAAAGAGGGTCTATATAGGGTTTTTATCAGCGATTTTTAGCGCTCTTTGAAGAATATCCCTTTTCTTTTTTCGTTCTATAAATTCTTTTTCAAGTCGTTCGAATATTGGTAGGTATTTGTCTCCGTAAATGGAAACAATCTTAGCAGCTTGAAAATATGCAGTCTTGAGCGCTTCAAATGATATTTTTCTGCTAGTAGCATTTATGCTTGAGCGTTTTGGAATATGACTTTCCATCAGCTTGTTTCCTTATCACTATCCTGGCGATACGTATGTGGGCTTTTGATCCACTCATGAATATCTTTGAGATAAAAAGCCTTGCGCTTAGATTTCTTGCCGGAAGATAGTATTCTTGGCTTGGGGAATGTACCGCGTGCGATGCGTCTGCTTATCTCCTGCCTGGAAATACCGCAGAGCCTGACTGCAAGCTTTATAGGGATTAAAGCATTGGATTGGATCATTAGCGCGGCAGTTACTTCCGCCTCGAATGTTTTCTTTAAGCTAAATGATTTTAGTAAAAGCGTTCTCATGGGGAATTCCTTTCTACGATGTGCAGCTCTTGCCACATATCAGCGCTTAGTGCAACGGTGAACTTAAGGTTTGCAGGGCAGTACTGGGATATTGAGAGTTCTTTGCGCTATAACTGGAACCGCTATTATGATTCAGCTACAGGGCGCTATATTACCAGTGATCCCATAGGGCTTGATGGTGGGTTAAACACTTACGCCTATGTTGGAGCTAATCCCGTTATGCTTATTGATCCTGAGGGGTTACAAGCGTTACCCAGTACCCCGCCATCGTCTACACCTGAAATACCTTGGTGGAATATTGTTAAGTCTGTTGCAGAAAAATGTACCAAATCTATAGGGGTTAAAGTAGCAGGAGTTGCTGGTGTATTTATTCCTGCTAGTAAGGGTACATGTGTTGCTCCAGATCAGGCAAATTGTAAACCTGATTGTATTGAGCTGTATAAGTTGATAGATGATAAGACAAGGGAAGTGAAGAGAAGAGAAGGTATAACCAACTTTTGAAGGACAAAAAAAAGCATTATACTCAAAAGCCTATAACTTACGTTAATTATCAAGAGGAAATGGCTAGAAAACAGCTTAATTTAAATAGGCTACTGGCGACGGCGCATCAATTTGGATGTGATAAATACAGAAGTGATGCTCCATATTGGGCGGAAAAACCGATACCTAAAGCCCCATGGAGTTACGGAGGAAGATAGATGGTTAAGATAATTGTCAAAGATATTGCTAGTAATTGGATCTCTTTTTACAGTTTAGAAGCTTCTGATGAAGCAAATGATTTTGAATGGGCGGAAATTGAAATGGATTATCTCTCAACATGTAATCCCAAAAAGTGTTGGGAAGTAATATTAGAGATTTTACATCAGACTGAAAATGAGCACTGTTTGTCTAGATTGTCTATTGGACCTTTTGAAAGTGTTCTTTTTCATCATTCAGATTTGATACTTAGCTTAATTCGGGTAGAAGTAAAAAAAAATCCTAAATTCAAAAAAGTTTTTGCAGGAGCTTTGCAGGAGGCTGTTTCTGATGAAGAGTGGGATAAAATATTTAAATAACTTAATCTCTAATAGAATTATGTTTAATAGGGGTAATTTGTAGTTAGCAACTTATATTGCATTCACGTTTTTGTCCAGCCGGTATCACCATTCTCTACGTGGTCACAGGAGCGCCACACTATTGCTTTGGAGGCTTCGGTTCCCTCAAAATGTGATCCGCAGTTTGATTGTTATTTGTCCAAAATATAACGATCTTTTTTCTGCATCAAATATACCGGGTTAAACCGAAAGCTTTCGTCCCGGCGCGGGACAAAACGTAAATCTCACAACTTTATTAGCAAGACTACAAAACTTGTTCTTTTATCTTTCTTTACGCATAAATAGCTCTTTCTCCTGTCGCAGGGTCAAAACAAAATAACTCTCCGGTTTGCAACATCTGGTGCATGATAACCGCCAGTTTACGGGCAACGGCAATCCTTGCTTTTTTCATACCAGATCGTTTGGCAATACGCAGCCCCCATGCTTGCAGGGAGGAGGGTTTCTTTACTCTGGTAAGAATTGAATTTGCCGCTTCATAGAGCTGGTGACGAATGACGCGATCACCGCGCTTTGATATTCGGCCATTATAATCCATTTCACCGGATTGCCTGCGCCTTGGTGTTAAACCGAAATACGCGCCAACGCTTTTCGAGTTTTTAAATCTGTCGGCATCATAGACGGCAAGTACAAAGTTGGCTGCTGTCATAGGGCCGACACCTGGAATGCTCATGAGAATACGGCATTTCTGGCAAGCATAAGCATGATCTAAAACAAGTTCATCCAGTTCGTCTATTTTATGCTTAATCATTTGTAGCATATCAAGCTGAACCTGAAGAGGGGCTGCAATTGCTGTATATTCATCTATGATTTCTTGAACACGGTTTTCAAAACTCACACCTGCAATGCCTTTAATCAGAATGCCAAATGTCTTAAGCATTCCGCGTATTTGATTGACGACATCAGTACGCATACTGACTAGATTACTGCGCGTGCGAAACAATGCGCGGGATTCATGATTTTCAAAGCTCTTAATCGTCACTTCTTTATACCAGTTGCAACGCATGATCTGGGCAATACCTTGAGCATCATTCTTGTCCGTTTTATTCATCTGAAGACGTAAAACACCGTGAGCATGGTAAGCATCAATACAGATGGCTGGAAGGTCTAAGTCTCTGAGGCCATGCCAGTGCCAAGTCGATAAATGACCACTTTCTAAGCCAATCTTGATAACATCTGGTGCATGCTTCTTAACTGTTTTACCAATAGCTTCGGGTGTTGAGGCACAATCACCTTCCCAAAGTTTATTGCCATCACGGTCAACGACACAAATATGCGTCTCATCCTGTGATACATCTAGGCCTACGTATTGATCCATTTTCTTATCTCCATTTATTTCTAATAGGTTGTTTAAATTAACAATATACCATCCCAAAAGGGCGGCGAATTGTCATACTTCGTACCTATTAAGCTAAATGTGATAATCCAAATTATGGATACGAAATCAGGATTAGATAAAGTTGGATCTGCGCTAGGGCTAGCAGCACTTTCACCATTATTTGCAACAGTTAGTATAGTTAATACTGTGTATTTCAAAGATAACCCCTTCTATAAAGTTGAAAGACTTGGTAAAGACGGTAAGTTATTCGATATGATTAAATTCCGTTCTATGCATGAAAAGAAAGATGATAATGGAAACAATCTTCCAGATGAAGAACGCACCACACCATGGGGTAAATTTTTACGCGCTACAAGCATTGACGAATTACCACAACTTTTTAATGTTTTAAAAGGAGATATGAGCCTTGTTGGCCCGCGCCCTCATGATCCGAGTGAATTACCCGAGATTGTAAAAAGTGGAACAGAAGATATCTTATCTGTTCGCCCAGGAATGACTGGAATATGGCAAATTGCTGTCATAGGCAATAAAGAATCTGGATTAAATGATCGAAACCAGCTCGATGCGCAGTATGTTAGGGAGCGCTCCAGTCTTCTTAATGATTTAGCGATTATGGTTAAAACAATTCCTGCTTTTATAAAAGGGCATGATGGAAATTATTTGACAATTTCTTTATCAAAAACGGATGCTGAAAAAGAAACTCGAAATACCTTGAATTCTTATGAAACCAAGCTGCCCTCGGAAAATATGGATTTATAAACTAAAACTTATAACTTTTTATTCTTGTGTATTTGCAACACTATTTCTATCCATAAACTCAATAAAATAGGGGGTTAGGAACTGCGCGCCATAAATATTAAGGTGGTTATTATCTAAATAGATAAGATTGCCCTTATCATCTTTCCCGCTTGTGATATAGCTGCGCGGATTAAAGTAAGGTATCCCTAAATCACCTAACATTGGGATAAACTCATTATCGACTTTTTCAAGCAGCTTATCTGAATACTCATTATCAAGCTCAAAACATTTACCTTTTGAATTTTCTCTTGGAAATATTCCAGTGATAAGCAAATGATTTTTTACAAAGCAATGATTAGGTTCTTCTTTAAATTCAGGGGTTGCTCCCAAGAAAATAACATTCTTGCCGTATGATTTTACACGAAGCAAAGATTTTCGCTCTTGCTCTGTCCCTTTGGGAAAACGCTGGGCTAAGAATACATATTTAATATGCTTATCTTCTTCTAATGTTTTGAAAAAGTTAGCGGATAAATCCATACAATATTTATCTATCTTCCCATTATTCTTGCGTATTTTGTTATCATCTATCCATGTTTTGCAAGCACCGCGCATGAACAGACGAACGGTTAGCCCTTCATCTTTTGTCCACTCCAAAACCATTGGAATAAAATGCGAAGCGTGAGAATCACCAACCAAAATCACTTCATAATTATCTTTATTTGCGCCGATAATACATTCAGAAGAATAAGCGCCCCCTTCAGACGAGCATTTCTTAACCCATTTATTAGGTCTTGTTGCTTGCTCGTCCAGCGTTTCAGTTATGCGCCACGATGCCAAACGATGCTTTTTTAGAAGATTGGAAGATACTATTGATATGACTATAACAAGCAAGCCAACGATAATAACTTTGGCAGGTGTATATCCGCACTTTCTAAATGGTTGTTCAACAAAACGATAAGATAGATAGGCCAGAACTACCGAAGCCAAAGCAATTCCCACTTGCGCGGTAACATCTAAATCACTGCCCCAATATCCCTTATAAAAAATAATTAAAGGCCAATGCCAAAGATACAGCGAATAAGATATAAGCCCAACAAAAACCACGGGCTTTAGCGACAAAATTCTATGAACTGCGCCAACATTATTGTTAATACCGCCATAGATAATCATCGCCGCGCCAATAACTGGAAATAATGCATTTAATCCAGGGAAATTATTCTTATCAAGAAATAACGCAGCATATAAAATCAAGCCTAAACCTGCTACCGAGATTGCGTTTATATATGGTTTTTTCTTTATTTCAGGAAATGTTTTAAGAGCCACTAACCCGCCTATTGCAAGCTCCCACGCGCGTGAATACAGCATGTAAAAAGATTGCATCGCATCAACTCGCAATAAATATTCGCTAACGCCAAGACTAATAATGCCTAATATAATAATCGGGATATAAGCATGCTTAATATCCCATAATTTATATATAGCCAGCAATAATAACGGCCATATCAAGTAAAATTGCTCTTCCACCCCTAGCGACCAAGTATGCAGCAAGGCAGGGTTTTCACCCGATAAATCAAAATAATCCAACTCTTTCATAAAGAAGAAATTAGAGATCTGCCCCGAAGCCATTCGAAGAGCCTCAAGGTGATTGGAATATTGCTCTGGAGGAAGGAAAATTATCGCAGCAATAGCCGAAAAAAACAGCATGGTAAAAAGTGCAGGAAATATCCGCCTTATCCTACGCGCATAGAAATTTGCAAAGGAAAAACTGCCACGCTCCATTTCTCTGGCTATGATTTTTGTGATTAAAAAGCCAGAGATTACAAAGAATATATCTACTCCGATAAACCCGCCTTTTATCAGCGATATATCAAGATGAAACAGCAGTACCAGAATAACAGCCAATGCCCGCAATCCATCGACAAAGGGTAAATAATTTTTTGGCTGATATTGCTGGGACATTAAATTTTTATCTTTTTGATTATGATGTTTCGAATAATATTAGATTATATTCAATAAACAACCAATTTAATCCACATAGTTTCCTTTGCATTTGCGTTTTTAATATGTATAAATACCTTCAAAATTAAGAGCTTTAGACTAAGGAACGTATAAGATGAGCGATAATCAGCCTTCACAAAGTAATGTCATGAATATCAAAACTGGCTTGGCAGAAATGCTTAAAGGCGGAGTAATTATGGACGTTGTCACCGCCGAGCAAGCAAAAATTGCAGAAGGCGCAGGAGCGGTTGCGGTTATGGCATTGGAACGCGTTCCATCTGATATTCGCAAAGCTGGTGGTGTAGCGCGCATGAGCCCACCTGAGCTAATCGAAGAAATTATGGCAGTATCTTCTATTCCTGTTATGGCGAAATGCCGCATTGGTCACTTTGCCGAAGCACAAATATTGCAAGAAATTGGCGTTGATTACATTGACGAGTCAGAGGTTCTAACCCCCGCTGATGAAGAATATCATATCAGTAAGCATGATTTTAAAGTCCCCTTTGTTTGCGGGGCAAAAAACCTTGGTGAAGCCTTACGCCGTATTGGTGAGGGAGCGGCATTGATGCGCACTAAAGGAGAGCCGGGAACAGGTAATATTGTTGAGGCTGTACGTCACATGCGCCGTATAAACGCAGAAATTAAACGTGTATGTAATGTTGATGAGTCAGAGCTAATGACTATCGCGCGTGATATGGGTGCACCTTATGAACTACTTAAAATTGTACGTGCAGAAGGCAAGCTTCCTGTTCCTAACTTTGCAGCGGGCGGTATAGCAACCCCAGCGGACGCAGCAATTTGCATGCAGCTTGGCGCGGAAACAGTATTTGTTGGATCTGGTATTTTCAAATCTGATAATCCTGATAAATTCGCAAAAGCCATCGTTAAAGCAACCGCGCATTACAGTGATCCTGCCATAGTCCTCGAAGCTTCTAAAGAGCTTGGCGGAGTAGCAATGCGCGGCACAGAGATCAGTGAAATTGATGAGCCTATGTTAATGGCTAATCGCGGTTGGTAGTAGGTTATAGTTATGAGTAAAGATATACCTGATAACATATCTTACCACCCAACCCACCCGCTTGGGAAAAACCTTGCTGATCTAAAAAGTCAATTCTTGGAATCATGCAGAAATATATCAAGCTTTAATGCCAATATGTTTAATAAGGCTCGTGGAATTCCTACCTATGATGAAGACCTAAATATAAATCACTTTCACGATATTGTTAATGAGATGAGGGAAACATATGACACCCTTAAAACAGTACTGGAACATAGAGGGGAGAACCTTCCTAAATATATCAAAACCCGCTATGAAAAAAGTGAAAAACTGGTTTCTGAAATTTCTTTGGTAGAGCCTCAATAGAGAATACTAAAATCATGTTATCTGAAAAAAAAACAATAGTTGGTGTTCTTGCCCTACAAGGGGCAGTAGAAGCGCATAAGCCTCATATCGAAGCCTGCGGAGCGCAGTTTAAGCCTGTAAAAACAGCAAAAGATTTTAATGAGGTTGATGCCTTTATAATCCCTGGCGGAGAAAGCACAACTATGCTCAAACTGATAGAGCGTTTCAATTTATGGGATATTCTAAAAGAGCAATTTAGCAAAAAACCAGTATGGGGAATATGCGCGGGCTCTATATTACTAGCAAAAACAGTTTCAAACCCAGCGCAAAAATCCTTTGATCTTTTGCCAATAACTATAAAGCGCAATGGCTATGGCAGGCAATTAGACAGCCACTACGCCAAAATTAATGGCTATGAAGTTTCATTTATCCGTGCGCCTGTAATGACAGAAATTGACGAGAGCGTAGAAATATTAGCCTCTCACGAAAATACTCCTGTATGGGTGAAGCGCGGCAATATCATGGCAACAACTTTCCACCCCGAGCTAACGGCGCAGTACCCCTCCCCCATGCACAAAGCTTTCATTGGCTTAATTTAAACTCTAAGCCTTATTTTGTTGCTCTAAAAAATTCACCATGCTAGAAATGCGCTTTAATTATTTATCATAATAACAAGGGTATTTTTTATGGATTTCGGAGCTATCATAGTATTTATTTTAGGGTTTATCGTATTTAACATTGTAATCGCCCTGTTCCTTCGGCGCGTTGTTTCTACTAATGAAGTCCATATTGTTCAATCTGCCAAGAAAACAAAATCCTATGGTAAAGACACGCCAAACGGAAATACCTATTACGAATGGCCGTTCTGGATTCCAGTTTTTGGTGTTACCAAAATTGTTATGCCGGTTTCCGTTTTCGATATACAGCTTAACGCCTATGAAGCATATGACGTAGGGCGCGTACCTTTTGTTGTTGATATCGTTGCCTTTTTCCGAATTGCCGACAGTAATGTTGCCGCCCAGCGCGTAGAAAGCTTCCGCGAATTAGAGGCACAGCTCCTATCAATCGTACAGGGCGCGGTGCGTACAATTCTTGCCTCTCATGATATTGATAAGATTATGCTAGAGCGCAGTATATATGGAGCGCAATTCACAGAAGCCGTACAAGACCAACTTACGAGTTGGGGCGTTGTTCCTGTTAAAAATATAGAGCTGATGGATATTCGTGATGCCTCAGATAACCGCGTTGTTCATAACATCATGGAAAAGAAAAAATCCCTAATTGAAATGGAAAGCCGTCAAGAAGTTGCAGAAAATATTAAAAACGCAGAAATGTCAGAAATTGATGCAAATCGTGAGCGTGATATTCGTGATCAACAAGCCCAACAGGCTGTTGGTGAACGCGCGGCTGAAAAAGTAAAAATGGTTGGGATTGCGAATGAAAATGCACAACAGGAAATCAAGGAACAACAACGTGTTACCAAAGAAAAAGAAATGGCTGTTGTAAAAGTTAATGATGTTAAACGCGCAGAAATTACCAAGGATATGAATGTTGTTAAGGCCGATGAAGATAAGCAAACAACAATTCTACGCGCCGAAGGTGATCTCTCTGCTAAGAAAAAAGAGGCCGAAGGTATTAAGGTAGAAGGTGAAGCCAGAGCAGATGCAGAGCGCGCAATGCAGCTTGCCCCCGTTCAGGCGCAAATTGCACTTGCGCAAGAAATTGGTGAAAATGAAGGCTATCAAACTTACCTTCTGGGCATAGAAAATATAGGTGCTTATAAGGTGGTTGGTATAGAGCAAGCCGACGCACTTAAGGTTGCCGACATTAAAATTATCGCCAATACAGGTGAGCCTGTATCAGGAATGACCAATGTCATGGATTTATTCTCTGCCAAGGGCGGTACGAACCTTAGTGCCATGCTAGAAGGTCTTGCGCAATCCGAACAAGGCGAAAGCCTGCTCAAGAAATATGGTATCACTATCAATAAGCCAACGGCGAATAAGCCTGATGTTTTTGATAAGGATTCATAATTGACTTGAGCAGTTAAACTTTCTAATACATCAATATGATAAAATATATTTCCACGCGCGGTGGCGTAGAGCCACAAACATTTGAACAAGTCTTGCTTAACGGTTTAGCGCCTGATGGCGGACTATATGTGCCTGAAAGCTGGCCACAAATTGACCTTGCATCGCTTAAAGGTAAATCTTATATCGATATTGCAGAAATCATTATGTATCCCTTTGTTGAGGGTTCAATAGAGCGTAAAGACTTTAGAGAGATTTTAGAACAAACATATAGTCATAATATTTTCCGTGATAAGGAAGTAACCCCGCTGCACCATTTAAAGGGGTATGGCAAAGATAATATCTATATTATGGAGCAGTTTCACGGCCCCACCATTGCCTTTAAAGACGTAGCCTTACAACTGCTTGGGCGGTTATTCGATCATGTACTTACCAAACGCGGAGAGCATGTAACCATTGTCGGCGCAACTTCTGGCGATACAGGATCGGCGGCGATTGAAGGGTGCAAATCCTGCTCTCATATAGATATATTTATCCTCCACCCAAGGGGGCGCGTATCAGATGTTCAGCGCAAGCAAATGACCACTATTGATGCGCCAAATGTCCACAACATCGCCATTGAAGGCTCGTTCGATGATTGTCAGAACATGGTTAAGGCAATGTTTAATGATGAGGAATTTAGAAACTCGGTTAACCTCTCTGCCGTAAATTCGATAAATTGGGCGCGGATTATGGCGCAGATTGTCTATTACTTCACAACCGCCCTTAAACTCGGCGCACCTGAAAAGGAAGTTTCTTTTGTTGTGCCAACGGGCAATTTTGGTAATGTTTTTGCAGCTTATTGCGCGCAAAATATGGGTCTGCCGATCAAAACTTTGGGCATAGCAAGCAATAAAAATGATATATTAACTCGCTTTTTCGAGAGCGGGGAAATGAAACTCGGCGAAGCTTTTGCTACGATCAGCCCCTCTATGGATATTCAAATCTCCAGCAATTTTGAGCGCTATTTATTTGATCTACTTAATCGTGATGCTACGCGTTTGGCAAATCTTATGACTAGCTTCAAAGAAACTGGTGATATAGCCGTCAGTGATACTCACCTGCAAAAGGCGCGCGCGCAATTTGAATCAACTCGCAGCAATGATGATGAAACGCTGGCGCTGATAAAAGAAGTTTATAACAAAACGAGTTATATTCTAGACCCGCATACCGCCGTAGGCATGAAGGGCGCAAAGGAAGTGGCAAAAGAAGAAAGCGGCGCGGTTGTTTTGCTCGCCACCGCTCACCCTGCAAAATTCCCTGATGCGGTGGAAAAAGCCATTGGCATTCGCCCCGAGCTACCCGAACATCTTTCTGATCTGTTTGAGCGCAAAGAGATTATGCAGGAACAACCGAATGACCTTGGCAAAGTTATGGATTATGTACGCAAACACACTAAAAAATAAACCCACCTTGTTTATTTTTTAAAAGGGTGCTTTAATGCTTGAATCTAATCAGGGCTTACCATATGGTTTTTATGAAATTACCAAACCTTAAAACATCAATAAAGTTTATAGTAAGCGTTTCAATTCTTGTGTTACTGCTGTTAACGCAATTGGATTTTACAATTTTAGCACAAGAAGCAAGATCCTCAAATATTTGGTTAATGGTTGTTTCTTTGATGCTGATAATATGCCAAATATTTTTCCTGAATTTACGTTGGCACGAACTTCTCAATGGGGCTAAGAAAAATATACCGTTTAAAATAAGCAGCCTGATAAATATAATGGGATATATTGCTAATATCATATTTATTACTTCGATAGGGGGGATAATTACGAAGTCAGGCTTGGCTGTTCAACAGGGACTATCCGTTACGCAGAGTATATTTGTAACCTTAATTGACAGGTTTATGACTGTGTTTGCGCTGATAATATTTTCTGCACTCGGACTAATATTCTTAAATGGTATTTTAGACAATAATATGGTCATATCTCTTTCATTATTCATAAGCGGTATTTTGATGGTTATGATATTGTTCTTTTTAGGTATAATGCGCTTTGATATATTTAATAAAATTGTTCCTTCTAATTGCAAAAATGCAGATTTAATACAGTTATTAAAGGATTATACGGGAAATAATGAGCTGATAATCAGAACATGCATTTATAGCCTTATCGCACAATCTTGTTTCTTCCTTAGCGTCTACGTGCTTTCACTAGGCATAGAAACAGAAATAAACATCATAGGATTTTTTGCCTTACTGCCTATTTTGGCACTTATATCAAGTATGCCAATAAGTTTTGGCGGCTGGGGCGTTCGTGAAGGTGCATTTATATATGGATTACATTTAATCGGATTTTCTCCGGAAAGTGCTTTCCTGTTATCTATTCAAGTGGGTTTTATAACGCTCGTAGCTCCGTTTTTAGTGGGTCTGCCTTATCTATTGCAATCTGATCTAAGAGATATTGTTCTGCGTAAAAACAAACTTAGTCAAAGTTAAAAACATATTATTGCCATGCAAAAAACACCAAATATAAGCTCTATGGATTATCTTGCTATTTTTATGGCCATTATTTTGCAAATACATGTAAATCTTTTTGCGAATGGCGACTATCTGGGAATTAGAATAGGATTAGCGGATCTATTCATGCCAATAATAGGTATTATGGTTTTAATATCTCTGATAAAAAATAAGGGGCTGTCCTAGATAAACGAGAAAGTTTATAATTATGGACATGCGAAAGAGCCGTTTAAGCAAATATAAACAAGACAGATTGATCGAGCATTTTGTATCTGGATCAACGGCACGAACAGCGGCA
>Ga0316209_1002520_pt1 | contig 14578 bp, 9 predicted proteins | sample 6monopyrite_MG_FD_204945 | JGI IMG/M metagenome (GOLD analysis project Ga0316209, IMG submission 204945) | Microbial mat bacterial communities from mineral coupon in-situ incubated in ocean water Damariscotta River, Maine, United States -... | ecosystem: Environmental > Aquatic > Marine > Coastal...
CTTTTCTTTGCGTCGCTGCGACTTTGCGTGAAACTTTTTTCTATATTTTTTCACTATTCAGCCTTGGCGTAAGGTCCGCAATAGCGGCCCCTACGGACAACCTGAATTCCTGCAAAATCCCCCATCACTGAATAGTTACTATATTTTTCCCTTCTATCTTCTTCGTGATAAAATATCCTGACACTTTTGCGCAGCATTTCATTGATAAGATACTAAGAAGACAATCCCGTTCAGAACCGTTTCCAATCGCCAAAGGCAATCTAATCGCCCCTCGGCACGACTCGCTTTTCTATTCAGCCTGATAAAACCATGTGAGCGGAAGGGAGCGAAAGCGGGTTGAATAAAAACCGTTTTTTTCACCCACATAATAGCTCATCACCGCGCGCCCGTGATGAAACATCAAGCTGGTGTATGCGTAGGTAGAATCTGGATCTGTTTCGAGTTGCTTTTTCAGCCGCCAGGTCTTTCCTTCATCCGACGAAATGGCAGCAGTCAGCGGGGTTCGTCTCCCGCCATGTCCTTTTCCCTGAGAATAAGTATCGTTCCAGATAAGAAGCAGGTCACCAGTGGAAGGGATTCTTCGCAGTGTAGACGGTGCCTCGGGCGCACGCACTCCCCACGATGTTGGCTGCGACCAGGTTTCCCCGTCATCGCTTGAATAACTTGCTGCGATATATCCCGACTGAGTTCGAATAATCATCAGCACGCGACCATCTTTCAATTCAAGCACTTCCGGTTCCATCGCCCCACGCTTGGAATAATCAACACTTCCTTTTCCCCGTTCCCAACTCTTGCCATTGTCGTCAGAGAAGAAACAGAACGAAGTAAAGTGATTCACTTCACGAACGTCCGATGTCCAGGCAACAGGAACAAGCAGACGCCCCGAAGAGAGTCGCGTGATGCGATCATTGTTCAGCACATGATACCCATCGCCTTGTGTTACCAATATTGGTTCACCAAAAGTTTTGGCATCATCTGTTGAAAGACGCACGTAAGCCTTCAGGTCATTCAAATCATTTTTCACCAGATAGAACATCGCAAGCGGCGTCTTTTCTTCGAGCTTCTCTCCCAGAAATCTCAGCGTGACAGACATCACGTTTTTCCCGCCAATGTTTTCCTGCAAAACTCGTGCTTGACTCCATGAGCGTCCCCCATCAGTTGAAGTTTTCCCAATAATGCGAGCCTTCGCAAAATCAGAGCTACTGTCAATGAATTCCGTTGTTGCGAATAACAAAGAACCATTTCGCAGCGCGATAATCGAACCTTCGCTGTATCGCGGATTCTCTTTCGTTGCCGGAAAGACATCTTGAACCACAACTTCCTGGGAACTGTGCGGTTTCGGCTGTGACAAAACAAACAACGTTTGAGCAGCACGAACGCGGACATCGATATTTTCATCATCGAGTAATTCAATCAGCCGATCCTTCACGCAAATCATTCTTGCTTCCCCTGCAAAAACAGCCGAATAGGTACGCACTGCCGGGTCTTCACTTTGAAGGTTTTTCACCAATGCAGCTTGCCCTTGTGCATCGCCAAGTGCTGCCAGTGCATTCACAAAGTAAAGTTTGGAAAGAGGTTCCTGCACACTTTTCAACTTTTCCTTCAGGACTGGAATATCTGAAGAATCCCCAATTCTTCCCAAAACCCAGGCGGAAATCCGTGCGATGCTTTCATCTTTATCTGTCAGATGTTTACGAAGTAGTGCAAACGCCTGCGGATTACCCCACCGCCCAAGTGCAGCCGCTGCCATCATCGCTTGCGTAAAGTTTTCCTTCTGATTCATCGCTGCCCGCATCGCGATCCCGTTACCGATTTCATTCACTTTGTACAAGCTCTCAGCCGCATGAACATGCCCGTGAGTGTCATCACCTTCCAGAATATTAAGCATGATCGCAGCCTTGGCCCGATCACCTGCCCTCACAAGTTCCCGCGCCAAGCCACATCGATGTTGATCGTCATTTTCTGTTTTCAATTTCGGCTCTAAATAGGCACGAACCTCTTCTCCATACCCCGCTACTGCCAACGCCTCAGCAGCATGCATAGAAGGCCAGAATTCTTCAGACCGCAAAGCGATACGCAGCACTTCCAAAGATTTCTTCTTCACCTGTTTCGATAACCAGATGCCTTCACTTTTTGGGGCATCATGCTTCTCTCCTGCAACAGACTCCATCCAATTCGCAGAGCCTGACAATATAAGTATTATGGACAGGCCAACAACGCAGTCATAAATTACACAGTGGTAAAAAACAGAGCGATAAAAACGATTGATTCGATGCAATTCTGGCATAGTGATTATCTTTCAGCAGGGCAGGAAATGTGCGTATCAAAATGTACTTACGGGAACCTCTATTTAACCAAAAGCAGCACAGACATTCGGCGTCTGTCTCGTAAGAGTATGCTGCCATATAGGCAGACAAGAATGCCCACTCTCCATCCAGTAGGAAATATTTGAATAAATAGAGGTTCCCAGCCACGATAAAGTATTAGTCGATTTCATTCGACTTTACAATGATGGCTATTCATCGAGCAACCAATAACTGTCGCATTTGTGTTCGTTTTTCGTACCATTCCGTGCTTGCACCCATCTTCGCGTGCCGGGCTGCGCTCAATGACAGAAAAGAGTTGGAACAGTGATGATCCAGCGATGGATTCACGAAAATGGAGACCACATTTGATGGGTGCAAGCACACCATCCTACGACTCATAGATACGACAGTAATTGTTTGACCGATGCCAAGGCTCAAGGACACAAAGAAAAATGTATTGAAAATCTTTGTTTAACGGCAAGCCAAAGGCGACTGCGTAAATTGGGATGCTCGACTCAAGAGTACCAAAATCAGCTTCAACAAATGCGCCACTATTAACGGTGCGACGCACTAACAAGGCAAAATCAACAGTAGGTTGGTCCGGTAAAAAACCCGGTCGATAGAGATACTGGGAGACTATTTCGCCTCGAAACGGTTGCATAAAAACACTTTTGTGTACCACGGCTCTGTGAGCTGTGCTGCGATAGAAATGAAATTATTCCAAAACAAAGCTCGGATTTCAGCTCGCACACAATGATTGACATCGGTACACACCTTCGGTATAATAAAGTGGTCGCATGACCATTTCATTGAAAGGCAGAGAAATATGTGGGATGTAAAATTATGGCAAAACGCGGCTGACCAGGAAGCGAATCGGGTTCTGGAGCAGGGGGGATATATTTCTGGAGCAGTTGATGCGATTCAGTTGGCTCGGCGAATCGGCTGTGATGTCATTTTTGATCGCCAGCAGGCTGCGCGGGGTCGATTAAAACGATTTGGAAAACGAAACGCAATTTTTCTCAAACCGGATCAACGTCCCGAGCGGGTTCAATGGGCTGCCTGTCACGAAATTGGCGAAACTTTGGCGTATCGTCTCTTTCAGCAACTCGGCGTTGACCCCTCAAATAGTGAACCGGGACTGCGGGAACACGTGGCAAACTTGCTCGCTCCACGTTTGCTTCTTCCGGAATGTACATTTTTTGCAGCAGCGGAATCTGTTTGCGAATCGTTATTTTTGTTGAAAGAAATTTTCTCGACCGCCAGTTACGAACTGATCGCGATGCGTTTGCTGGATCGTCCGGTCCCCGGTTGTGTAACCGTGATTGATCAGGGACGCATCACAAAACGTCGCGCCAGCAACTCTTCCTGCTCACGCGATTTTCTGCCAAGCGAACGCGACTGCTGGGAACAGTCGCACAACCGATGCAGTTATCAGGAACACGACGACGAAACATTACAAATCCGTTGCTGGCCCATTCATGAGGAACATTGGAAACGGGAAATCGTTGTCACGCGCTCTGCACAGGAACAAGAGAGGTCTGTTTAATTTTTCACTTTTGTTTTGCCAACAGCTTTTTTCGTTCGGCGATCACCTCGAAAGCATCGTCGGGAGTCATGTTGGGATCAACATATTTTTCCAAATCGCGTAACGCAATTACCTGATAATTATTTTCGGCCAGGTATTTCATGTAGAGTTCAAATTTTCCGACCGGCGTATTGACCCAACTGTGAGCCAAATCCGGGGCACCGTGGAATTGAATGATTGCGATTCGTCCATTTTTTGCCTGCTTTACTGCTCGCACAAAATCTGACAATTCCCAATCAGGGCGTGCATCACCTGCTGTTGGGAGTAGCAACGGATGATCTTTACCCGGTTCGAAAGCAAAGCCTTGCCCTTTTTTATAAGGATATTCCGGCGCCCCACCTCGCCGGGCGAATTTAATATTCAGTTTTTTCAGAAGTGGCAACGCTTCAGGTGCAATCCCATTCCCAGGATACGCAAAACTGGTTGGCACCGGAATTCCATACTCTTTACAACGCTCATCAATCGCACCAAGTTGAGCAGGATAAACAGCCAATTGCTTCTTCAAGTTTTCAGGGTGCTTTGCATCTAAGCCCATGTGATCGCGTGTATGATTCCCAATTTCAAAACCATCTTGATACAACCTCGCGATTTCACTCCAGCTCATGTAGTGTTGTTTGTTCTTTTTGAATTCAAATCCCTCTGTAATAAAAAACGTTGCCCCAAATTTATATTTGCGTAGTAAAGGCCGCACAATGGTGTAATGCGATTTCACCGAATCATCAAATGTCAAAACCACAAGTTTATCGGGAATGGGTTGCTTAGCAGTTGGAGATTCCGCAAATCCTACCGGCCCGTCATTCAACAAGAAAAGTAAGATGAAGGTTAATGCGATCATTTGATTACGATATGTCATTCGATGCTTCCTGTACTCTTGGCAAACAATTTTCTGCGATTTACTGAATGAACGGTTGAAGATAGCACAAATCACCCTGTTGATAAATCAATCTTATTGAAATCTACTTCCAGTATTCATTTTGAGAGCGTGAATTTGGCAGGTTCTTGCTCATTTTCATACCACCGAGGAAACTCATTGGGTTCGCATTATGTTGAGTTGGATTTTCGGTCTGCATCGTGCCGGGGCGTGGGAAGATATTCGACGGTCGGTTCCCGTTTGACCGGCTGCGGGTACATGGTCATCAGTTTCATCAAATCGCCCGGCATTTGATCGCTGACACACAGCCCGAATTCATGGGCATCATCAAAGGTAATCGCATGATCGTGAGTCCAACGACCTTCGGATAGCATTGTTGCGAGTTCTTCTGCTTTTTCAGGATTGCATTTATCTTTGAGTAACTCGTTGGCAGTTTTGCAAACCTGGGTGATTGCTTTGCCAGCCTGATCGGCAAGAATGAGTGTCTGGTCATCAATTTTGTCGATATTTTTCTGCTCGACTACTTTCAAAATGGAAGCGGCTGGGTATTGCCCCAGTTGTGGATCGACCGGTCCAAGAACTGCATGAGGGGACATCACAATTTCATCGGCAGCCAGTGCAATCAGTGTTCCTCCCGACATCGCGTAATGAGGGACAAACACCGTCACCTTTCCTGGATGTTTATGAATGGCTCGCGCGATTTGTGTTGCAGCCAGCACTAATCCCCCCGGTGTATGCAGCACCAGATCAATCGGCACATTGGCATCGGTCATGCCGATCGCTCGCATGATTTCTTCGCTGTCATTGATGTCGATATATTTCATCAACGGAAATCCGAGCAGACTCATCGTTTCCTGACGATGGGCCAGCAGAATCAGACGCGAACCCCGTGAGTTTTCAATTTTTGCAATCATCCTGGCTCGGGCTGCATCCATTAACCTGCGAGAGAGAATTGGTTGCAGCATCATAATCACAAAAAACAGCCAAAACAGGTTGCTTGTATCCATCAGATTTACCTTTTAGTTAGGCAATAATTATTCTGTTATTTCATTAGAATCATGCAGATTTTCATCATTTTAACCAACCATGTTCGTAAGTACCTTCATCCAGATGAGGGCCGCGGCGTTCGCCGGAAGGTCTCAGGAACAGGGTGTATATCAATGCCCCGGTGACAAACCCACCCACATGTGCCCAGAAAGCAATCCCTCCCGCTTCCTGCATTGAACTGGAAAGCAGTGCAAAGGAACCACTCACCAATTGAAGCAAAAACCAGTACCCCAGATAAAAGACCGCCAGGAAATCGAACAGCAGCGGAAAGATAAAAATGGGGACCATCACGATGACTCGTGAAGTCGGGAACAACATCAGATAAGCAGCCATCACTCCCGCAATCGCCCCGGAAGCACCGATGGCGGGCATCGTCGCTCCCGCGTTAACAACCGTATGCACAATGCCCGAACTGATTCCACAAAGTAAATAAAACGCAAGATAACGAAACGGCCCCATGCGATCTTCCACATGCTGACCGAACACCCACAACGTCCACATATTGCCAATAATATGTGCCCAGCCGCCATGTAAAAACATGCTTGTCAGAAACGGCCAGTAACTGTCAACGGGAATTCCTAATTGAGACGCCCATTGCGGATTCGTGAACCGCGCAGGCACAACACCGAACAGCATCATGAAGCTTTTCAGCGATTCGGGAGAGAGTTGCAATTCAAAGAAGAAAAACAACGCATTGATCCCGATCAGCACCCAGGTCACAATGGCGGGATGACGGCTGATCACTGTCGTTTGTAATGGAAACATTTTAGTATCTTATCAACGAAATGCTGCGTAAAACTGGCAGGATATTCTGAAAACTCGTAGGTTAGGCTTCCCAGCCTGACACAATAGCTCGCAGACTTTTCGAGTAATTATTTTAAGCTCGTTGGGCAATCGAAAGTTGATTATTTTGGAAACCGCATTTGTCAGGCTGGAAAGCCTAACCTACTTCCTGTTTAGTTCCGGCTTGTCCGGGTTAGGGAAACGATCTTACATAAAAAATCTAACATTCACGGAATCGCTATTCCCAGCGAACGCAAAACGGTCACAAGTCGAATCAGTGGCAATCCCAGAATTGCGGTGTGGTCTTCTGTTTCAATCTTCTCGAATAAGGTAATCCCTGCATCTTCCCAGCGGTAGCCTCCTGCACAATCAAATGCCTGATCGCGATCAACATATCGAATAATTTCTGCCTGCGTCAATGGTCGCATCGTTAATTTCGTTTGATCTGTAAACGTATAACAAGTTTGCTGATCAATAATGCAAACAGCGGTAATCAATTGATGCGTTTTTCCGCAAAGCCGTTTTATCAGTTGAATATTATTCTCTCGTGATCCAGGTTTTCCAATCGTTTTACCGTCAATTTCAACAACCTGATCACTCCCGATCACAATCGAACCCGGATGCGAATCTGCCACACATTTCGCTTTTTGCCTGGCTAGAATTTCTGCAACTTGAAGTGGTGTCAGCGACAGTCCGGTTTGCACAGCGGTTTCATCGACATCGGGCGAAATCGCCTGATATTCCAAGCCGATTTGTTGCAACAATCGCTGACGATATATGGAAGAACTGGCAAGGATAATATCTGGAGTTGATGAGAAGTTTTTCATCTATAGAGAGTCTCAATTAATTCAAAATAAAACTAAAAAGGCATGTTCAAATGAAACAGACAGGAATGTCTGTGCTCCGTTTGTGAGAGCTCCTTTTGTAATAATAGAGATACCCTTTACCGGGCATCCTCGCCTAAGCCGTATTCGTCGATTTTTTTGTGGAGTGTGTTTCGGTTGATACCCAGGCGTGTTGCCGTTTTGGTTTGCACTCCCTGGCAGCTTTTTAGGGTCTGCAAAATCAATTGTTTTTCCACCAGGGAAACAACTTTCTGGTAGAGGTCTTTATCCTCGCTGGAACTTTGCATCATGCCCATCGTGACAAGCTCTTCACAGATAGAACCGAGATCTTTTTCGGTCCTCATTCCTAATCGAACCGGAGCCAGTCCCCTGACATGAGGCGGCAGCAGTTCGGGCGAAAACTGACCGGATGTAGAAATGACAACAGCTCGCTCGACATAGTTTTCCAACTCGCGAACATTGCCGGGCCAGGAATAAGATTTGAGAAACTGTTTCGTCTCCTCGGGAACCGTCAGCGGTTTGCATTCGTTTTCTTCTGCGTACTTATCGATGAAGAATTCGAGCAGCGCATCAAGATCGTCAAATCGCTCTCGAAGGGGGGGCAGGAATATCGGGAGCACATTCAAACGATAATACAAATCTTCCCGGAAATGCCCTTTCTCAACTTCCTCAAGCAGTTCCCGATTGGCAGCCGCGACGATACGCGTATCGACGGAAATAGTTTTCGTATCGCCAACCCGTTCAAATTCATGCTCCTGCAGAACACGTAACAACTTCACCTGGAGCGGAAAACTCATGGAGTTAATTTCGTCCAGAAAAATTGTTCCACCATGAGCCGCTTCAAAGCGACCGGTTCTGTTTTCATATGCAGACGTGAACGCCCCTTTGACATGTCCGAACAATTCACTTTCCAAAAGGGATTCACTCAGCGCACCGCAATTGACCCGCACATAAGGTCCGCTGCCTCGCGGCGAAAGTTCATGAACCGCGCGGGCAATCAACTCCTTGCCGGTCCCTGTTTCTCCCATTAAAAGGACTGTTGCAGAACTGCGTGCAGAAAGCCGCGTCGTGCGATACACCTCCTGCATCGCACGGCAATCCCCAATAATGCCTTCCAGGGCAGCGCTATTCTCTCCAGTTAGATCAGTCATGAATCACTTGCGTCTGTTTAGCATCGAATCAATAAAACGAACCACAATGCACGCATTATAAGCAATTATTTCATTTTTTATAGTCTTTTTCATTCTTTGATGTTAAATACTTAAAAGGAAACACTTGCCGTGAACACTCCTGCCCTTACATCGGGCAACCTGCATGTAATATGCTTACCGTTCAGGCAGACCTGCTATTCATCGGCATAACGGTGGTCATGCTGATAGGCGACAGATTCTTCCCATTCATTGTTTTTTTTGTCTGGGAACAATAGGATCGGTACAGAATTTTCTCGACTTAACTCAAGGAATTACAATGATGAGTTTGCGTTTGACGTTTTTTTATCTCCTCGCTCACTGTTTGACGGTCGCTGTTTCTGGGTACTCACCATTGCAGGCTCAGGAGAGTTGGCCTCAGTTTCGTGGACCGTTAGGAAATGGTCATGCTCCGGATGCAAAAATCCCTGTCACTTGGTCTGAAAGTGAAAATGTCACCTGGAAAGTTCCCGTGCTGGGTGAAGGTTATTCTTCGCCGGTGATTTACGGAAATCAACTTTGGTTAACGACGGCGATTGTTGAGAAATTGTCGAAAGAAGAACAGGAGGCTCGTCTGGAAAAAATTGAGTTTTCCACAAACGGACTCCAAATATCCGGTGCATTAACATTGAAAGCTCTCGCGTTTGATATCCAAACCGGCAAACAAATTTTTGAAGTCGATCTATTCCACTATGATGCAGCCAGCCCGAAACATTTGACAAACAGTTATGCCTCGCCGACTCCGGTGATTGAGAAGGGAAGAGTTTATTGTCACTTTGGCGAATACGGTATTTGTTGTGTTGATACAACGACCGGAAAAGTTTTGTGGAAGAATCAGGAACTGAAAATCGATCACCAAAATGGTCCCGGTGCTTCCCCCGTAATGTGGAACGATTTAATTATTGTCCATTACGATGGGATCGATCATCAGTTTATTGCCGCGTTCAATAAGTCTGATGGAAAAATCGCCTGGAAAACAATTCGTTCGGGCAAGACAAAAGATTTGCCGCCGTTTAAAAAAGCTTATTGCACCCCCGTTATTACCCAAGTCAATGGCAAGCCCCTGCTAATCTCCCCGGCTGCGGACTGGGTTTACGGTTACGATCCTGAAACCGGCAAAGAACTTTGGAAAGCATCTTACGGCAAGCTCGGCTTTTCAACAGTCTGTAAGCCGGTTATCGGAAACGGAATGGTTTATATCTGCACTGGGTTTATGAAATCCAGGCTAGTTGCTGTGAAATACGAGGGAGCAGGAGACTTGAGTGAAACAAACGTAGTCTGGCACTCCGACAGGCAAATCCCACAAAAGCCATCGCTACTGCTTCTCGACAAAGAAATCTATTTCGTCAACGACAAAGGGATCGGCATCTGCCTGGATGCCATGACCGGCGAACAAATTTGGCAGGAACGGTTCGAAGGGAAATACTCCGCCTCTCCAATTTATGCTTCCGGCCACATTTACTTCTTCAACGAAGAAGGAAAAACAACCGTCATTAAACCAGGCAAAGAATTAAACATCGTCGCAGAAAACCATCTTGATTCCGGCTTCAAGGCCTCCCCCGCCATCATTGGGGACACACTTTTCTTAAGAACAACAACGCACCTGTATCGCATCGAAAAATAAATCTATACAGACACGGCCCCCAAGATAATTACTGTCGTATCTTTGAGTCGTAGATTGGTCTGCTTGCTTCATCAAATACGGTTTCCCTAGCAATCGATAACGGCAAGCCGAAGGCGACTGCGTAGGTCGGCTTTATAATGAAGGCTTTGCTGTTCAACGAAGTAATATCAATCGCCTCAAGTATCATGCCGAGTGATGCCAGATTCAATTCTTCCTCGCGATACCGTACATGAACAATCGTGGCACATTTGATGTTTCATGTCAGGTAGACAGTAATTTTGGACCTGTTGAGTAATAGCAGGACTGTTTACGCAGTCGCCTTCGGCTTGCCGTTAAAAGAATTTTATCTTCTTTCGTGCTTTTCGTTTCTTTCGTGGTTCGTAACTATTCAGTGAGATTTGGCCTTTGACTGAAATTTGATTTCCTTTGCAGAGTCTGTTAATTCGAACCGCCGTATAAAGTAAAGCAATGCACGCTTCAATGAAGTTCGTCAGAGCTGATAAAAAAGATTTTCACGCAAAGACGCCAAGACGCCAAGACGCAGAGAAAGAAAGAACTTTATGAGAGTTAATGATGATTAATAATCTGTTTTTCAAAAGAGTTTCCCACATTGCGTTCTAAAATAAATGAAACTCGGATAAACAAGTGAAGCCACTTTGAATATCTTTTCTTCTTTTTCTCTTTTTTATTTTTCTTTGCGACTCCGTGCCTTTGCGTGAACCCCTTTTTCTCTTTTTTTGTCTTTTCGACTTTTTTTTGTCTTTTCTCTGAGCAAAACGCCGTAAAGTGAAGCTGTAAGATTGCGAGAGATCAGACTGCGTGAAAGAATTTTGGGACAAATAATAGACTAAAGTGTGAACCAACAAAAATGCTTTATTTCGCTGAATAGTTACCGTGGTTCTTTAATATTTAAGGAACTCTCGATCAATCACGCCCCAGCCGATGCTACGATTTCACTTCTTCAGGCCTATTTTTTCAAACGGAATTAGTTTGAATTCGGGAAGAGATTTATAGATAACGGAATTCTTTTTCAACCGGAAATCGCCGCGTTTCCCATTGATAAATCCTGCTTGCGGGCCAGTGATTTGAATGTTTTTTTCGTTGATCACATACGGTTTGGCTGCACTGCGGATCGCATCGGGTTTACAATTAACCCCTACATTATTTTTCACAACGGTTCCTTTGGGCGCTCCCGGTTCATCTTTCCATAAGCCGGGCAGTTTCGGATAACGGGATTTCCATAGTTCCGATTGAATCGGCATCGCATCCAGTCGTGTTTTCATGACTGCGCCGACTGAACTTTTCGCCCAGCCCAAAGCGCGGGCATCGACATGGACACCGATTTTACAATCGATGATGAGGTTATTCTCCACGATCACATCCCGCCCGCCACCAATTAGAAATGCGCGGTAAATATCATACATCACATTGCCGGACACCAAGGTTCCGCTATACATGTCATCCAGATAAATCCCGCTGCATCCCCGGTTTTCATGTCCATGCAGATGATGCAGATAGTTGTGCCGAATAATAGTCCCGCGCATTGTCCAATCCCGACCGGAATAAATTGCCCCGGCATCGTTTGATTCCTGACAGACATGATGGATTTCGTTCAATTCCATCACGTGATCATTACCGCCAAACATAATCCCGATGTGAGGCGAATCGTAAATCAGATTGTTCGCCACTTTTTGCCCCACACCATAAACCGCAATCGCATTACAGTACATTCGCTTCCACCGACCGTAGTCGTGAATCTCATTATTGATTGCCTGATGATTGGCAGGCGTTAATGTTTTGCGGTCGCCGCCGGAAAGCGTAATCCCGCTGTTAAACAATTCCGACAGATGGCAATTCTCAACCGAATTCGATTCCCCGCCAGAGACCGAAACGCAAGTCTGTCCTATTTGACGAAAATTACATTGGTCTACTTTGACCCACTTCGAATTATTGATACGAATGGCAGTTCCTCGTGTCCGTTCAAAATTCAGATTCTGAAATTGCAAATCAGAGGCTCCCTGCACATCAAACAAACCAGCAGTTGTTGAAAGGGTTACCTGCCCCGATTTCAGCGAACCGGGGGGCCAAAAATAAAGGTTCCCTTTTTGATGATCGAGTACCCATTCACCCGGTTGATCCAGTTCTGAAAGCAGGTTGAACGCATAATACCATTGCCCCTGGCGATACCCATAACCGTGATGAGGTGGTTTCAGTTCGATGATTTTCTGCTTCGGGTCGATTGAAGCAATCGGCTGTCTTCCATCTGACCAATCCCAGAACCAATAGCCATGCAGCCAGGCGTCCGGCTCGTTTATCCATCGGCTCTGTTGATTTTCCTCGTAAACAAATCGACCAATTTTATCCCCCTTGGTGCCACGAACATCAACCGGTTTATTTTTGATCACTTCTGCGATTTTGACAAAATCTTTCGCAGGCCAACGAGTCACCGACATCGCGCGATCATTATAGAACAGAAAGGGAGGATCACTTTTCCAGTCGGAAATTTTCTCGATTCCCAATTCGTGCAAATTGGCAACCAGTACATGCTGGCGAGCCTTTTTCGGAAGCAGATCAAGCAGAACTTTATCGGTAACCGGCTTTGCATTTTTTATCGGGACCGCTCCAGTGAAAGTAACTTTCTGCTTGGGGGCAGCACGAAAGATGACCGGGGCATCGGGCTTGCCGTTGAAATCACTGTTGATCAATACTTTTTTCGCCAGGTAATATTCCCCGCCCATGAATTCAACAATAATCCCATCCTGCGGAACACGATTACTTTTTTTGAGTTGCTGAATCTCTTTTTGCACTCTGCCAATGGTAGCAAACGGTCCATCCCCTTTGGCCGCCAACGGCAATTGCCCCGACCAGCTATCATTTCCTTTGAGAGAAACATAAAACGTTTGAGGAGCCCCCCAGGCAGGTTGCCCGACAATAAAAATCAGCAGGGAACTCAGAAACAGTAGCGAAGAGATCTTATTGAGGCGGGGCATCGTTATTCTTTCTTTCGAAAAGGTAGAACTTATAAAGAATAGTGTACCACATCAAGGCGAGCAACCGATTACCCGGCACATTCAAAATACTACCAAATTCGATTCGTGGGAACCTCTATTCATTCAAAATTTCCTACTGCACGGAGGGTAGACATTCCTGTCTGCCTACGAAACAGCACACTCAAACGAGACAGACAAGAATGTCTGTGCTCCTTTTGAATAAATAGAGGTTCCCTCTTGTTCTCGCTTAGTTTGTTGCTTAACTCAATTTGTTTCGGTAAGATCAATCTGTTCAGGTGCCGCAAAAGTTCTCGTCAAAGCGATTTCAGTCGTTCATCATTTTCAAATAAGAGGTTAAGATCATGCCGTTTTTCATTCGTGTGATTTTTCTTGTTGTCTCTGTTGCTTTTGCACAAGCAATAACTCATGCAGATGATGTCCGCAGCCTTGATGAGTTGAAGCAGCAAATGACACAACTCGGCAAACCTGCATTGGTAATCGCCGGGGCAGATTGGTGTGTCTACTGTCGAGAAATGTCTAAAGAACTGGCAACCACGCCAGAGCTACAACCCCTGAAAAGGCAGTATGCGATATTGAAAATTGATGCAGACACGCCAGTTTGGGCGGCTGCCAAACGTGCTTTCAAATTTGAAAAGAATGGCGTGCCGGCAGTTTTCGTCTTTCGGGCAGATGGCAAGCAGCTTCATTCAGGAGCGGGAAAGCCGACTGACATGCACGGTTTTCTCAAACGCAATCTTGAGAAAGCTGGCCTGATTCTTACTCCTGCACAATCTCAAATTTTGAATAAAGATTTAGCAAAACTTCAACGTGCCTTGAAGAAAAAAGATCTAGCCGAAGCGATTAAAATTTCTTCCCCTTACGATCTGGGAAAAAGTTTTGCTCAACCGGCGATCACAATGACAGCCGTTCAGAAGAAAATAAAAGAGCAAATAACCGAACAGCTAAGTAGTCTCGAAAAAAAATTAAAAGAAACTCCTGACGATTTCCACGCTGCCTACGAACTGATGAAGCTGAAAGAAAACTGTGCCGGTTCCCGACCGCTCACTACACAGGTTCAAACTGTTCACGATGCCGTTAAACTCGACGAAAAAACAATCGCAAAAACAGAATTACTGCTTCAGGCTGACCGCCTTCATGAAAAAAGAAAACGCCGGGACGAAAACAAGATCTATCAGGATATTCTTAAACAGTATCCTGATACGGCGTTAGCAAAGATTGTCCAAGATCGACTAGGCAAGAAAAGTAACTCGAATACTGGCCTGACATCAACTTCGACAAAATCTTCCCAGCAGATCAATCTCAAAAAATCCCAGACGTAT
>Ga0316209_1002523_pt1 | contig 14572 bp, 15 predicted proteins | sample 6monopyrite_MG_FD_204945 | JGI IMG/M metagenome (GOLD analysis project Ga0316209, IMG submission 204945) | Microbial mat bacterial communities from mineral coupon in-situ incubated in ocean water Damariscotta River, Maine, United States -... | ecosystem: Environmental > Aquatic > Marine >...
CATTGTTCTACTTACGGGCGTCCTGCCCTAATCTGTGGTTAAGCGTTTCTAAGCACCGGTTGTCTGTTCGTTAAGTGTCAACGGTAAATTGTTTGTATTCTTTTTATAAGATTATTTTAACTGCTCTATCTGTTTTTCAAGCTGCTCAAGCTTTTCTCGCGTGCGTTGCAATACTGCAGTTTGTACATCGAATTCATCTCGCGTGACCAGATTCATCTTCGATAGCGAGGTTTGCAACAGGCTGCGGATATTGTTTTCGATATCCGCCTGCACGTGTTTGATATCGCCCGGTATCAGTGAACTGATACGTTTTGTTAGTTGTTCAAGTGATTCATTCATGCTCTTCGAGAGGTGTTCATAACGTATTTCTATTGTAAATGAATTTGAGCTGCCACACATGCACCAAAATGTCTCCGAGGGTTTTTCTTCGCACCATGTTGGTGCGATAACACTATTATTAGAACGAATAAAAGTCAGTAAATTTAGGTAACTCTTTGATTTTTATGTGTAATTTTTTATTGGCATAGAACCTGCATTTTCAGGTTAAGTTTTTTAGAAAACTGTTTGTTTTTTTAATATTAATGTTAGGAGTCTAACTTCATGAAAAAATCTATTGTTCTGGCAACTGCGGTTGCTTCTGTTCTAACCACTGGTATCGCTGCTGCTGATCTTACAGCTAACGCTGGTGCTTTCTCTAACTACATTTTCCGTGGCACTACTTATTCTGGTGATAGTGCTGTTGCTCAGGGCGGTATCGACTGGAGCGCAGATTCAGGTCTTTATGCCGGTACATGGGTTTCTACTTTAGGTGCTGCGGGCCTTGGTGGTAACGAGATCGATCTTTATGTCGGTTTTGCAGGTGAAACAGGTGGTTTAGGTTATGACGTTGGTATTTTGACTTACCAGTACACATCAAGCCCTGAGTTTAACTACACAGAAGCTTCTGTTTCAGGCTCTATGAACATCATCACTTTGGGTCTGAGCTACACCGTTGATGCGGCTTCAGGTAATAAGGACGCTGCTTTTGATTCTGGCGATATCTATTTCTATGGTCGTGCAGACTTTGCTGCAGGCCCTTTTGACACCAGTGTTTATGCCGGTACTTACGAGTTCACAAATGACGGCAAGTTCGGCAATGGCGATATCAGCTACAGCCATTTCGGTGCCAGCTTAAGTAAAGACAACTTTACGTTTGCGGTTGATAAAAATGATGTTGAGTCAACTAACGGTGCTGTCGGTGGTTTAGCAAATAATATGGATGCTGTCCGTTTCACTGTTAGCTTCACAAAAGATTTCCAGCTTTAAGATATCTTACGTTTAACACGGGCTTAATAACACGGGCCTGATAATTTTAAACCATCATGTGGTTTATGTCTGTCCTCGATGAAGAGGACAGGCACTGTCCGAGGAGTAACTATTATGAAAATGATTACAGCAATCATTAAACCTTTCAAACTTGACGATGTGCGTGAGGCATTATCTGAAATTGGTGTGCAAGGTATTACGGTAACGGAAGTTAAAGGTTTTGGTCGACAGAAAGGACACACTGAGTTGTATCGTGGTGCTGAGTATGTTGTTGATTTCTTACCGAAAGTAAAAGTTGAAGTTGCGGTTGGTGCAGATATTTCTGAAAAAGTTATAGATGCAATCCGTGGTGCGGCTAACACTGGAAAAATTGGTGACGGCAAAATTTTCGTATCAACGGTTGAAGAAGTGGTACGTATTCGTACAGGTGAAACCGGCGCTGAAGCGCTTTAACTGATTTATTAGTTATCACCTGAAATTAATTTAAATTGGAGGATCTCAACGTGGATCAAGTACTCGAATTACAATACGCGCTAGATACGTTTTATTTTCTAGTGTCTGGTGCGTTAGTTATGTGGATGGCTGCCGGTTTCTCGATGTTAGAAGCTGGTCTGGTGCGTTCAAAAAATACAGCTGAAATATTAACCAAGAACGTGGCGCTGTTCGCCATTTCCTGCATTATGTATATGGTTTGCGGTTACGCGATCATGTATGGCGGCGGTTTCATGTTAGAGGGTATCGCCGGTGGTGATACATTAGTCGCTGACGCATTAGCTGCTTCTAAAGAAAATGGTTTTAATGGTGATTCTGTTTATTCAGACGCTTCTGACTTTTTCTTCCAGGTAGTATTCGTTGCAACTGCAATGTCTATTGTTTCTGGTGCAGTTGCCGAACGTATGAAGCTTTGGAGCTTCTTGCTATTTGCTGTTGTTATGACCGGTGTTATCTATCCTCTGGAAGGTGCATGGACATGGAACGGTGATGACGTTTTCGGTTTATATAACCTTGGCGACTTAGGCTTTTCTGACTTTGCTGGTTCAGGTATCGTACATATGGCAGGTGCTGCTGCAGCATTAGCCGGTGTTTTATTGCTGGGTGCTCGTAAAGGTAAATACGCTAAAGACGGTTCTGTTCAACCAATTCCAGGCGCGAACTTACCATTAGCAACGTTAGGTACATTCATCTTATGGATGGGCTGGTTTGGTTTCAATGGCGGCTCCGTTCTAAAACTGGGTGATATTGCCAGTGCTAACTCGGTCGCAATGGTATTTCTTAATACCAATGCCGCAGCAGCAGGTGGTGCGATTGCCGCATTGATTGCCGCACGTATCCTGTTTGGTAAGGCGGATTTAACCATGCTATTAAACGGTGCATTAGCAGGACTGGTTGCGATTACTGCAGAGCCTTCTACACCGACTCCTTTATTAGCCACACTATTTGGTGCTGCCGGTGGTGTATTGGTTGTGTTCTCAATCGTGTTCCTCGATAAAGTTAAAATCGATGATCCAGTGGGTGCAATTTCTGTACACGGAACATGCGGTTTCCTTGGTCTGATGTTAGTGCCAATCACAAACGGTGATGTTAGTTTCTCTGGTCAGTTGATTGGTGCGGCAACCATCTTTGGTTGGGTATTTTCAACCAGCTTCGCTGTCTGGTTTGTTCTGAAGATGGTCATGGGTATCCGTGTATCTGCAGAAGAAGAGTATGAAGGCGTCGATATCGGTGAATGTGGTCTGGAAGCCTACCCTGAATTTACTAGCAAATAACTGACTCCTGCTAGTTGATGTTTGGTCGAGTACTTCGGTACTCGACCTTTTTTTGTCTGTAGCCGGTTTTGCTCCCTATTGGTGCATTACTCAAGTTGCACATTTATGGTGCAATAGAAGTTACGGATATGGTAAAACATGAGTCAGTACATTTTAAAAATTATTGAAACAAATGGGAGTTAGTATGAAATTAGTAAAAGCTATTATTAAACCTTTTAAATTAGATGACGTACGTGAAGCACTTTCTGAGATTGGTGTTATGGGTATTACCGTATCAGAGGTTAAAGGCTTTGGCCGTCAAAAGGGTCACACAGAATTGTATCGCGGTGCAGAGTATGTAGTTGATTTCCTTCCTAAGGTAAAAGTTGAGACGGTTGTTGATGATGACATCGTTGAGAAAGTTATTGAAGCGATAAGTAATGCAGCAAACACAGGGAAAATCGGTGACGGTAAAATTTTTGTCCTTAATGTTGAGCAAGCAGTGCGAATACGTACTGGCGAATCAGGTAGCGAAGCGTTGTAACTAGCCATAGACAAAAAATAATAAAAAACTATGAAGAGAATAAAAATGAAAATTATATCTTTAATGAATAAAGTCAGCGTTGTCGCTGCTCTATTATTGCTGCCAATGCTGGCGCATGCAGAAGGAATTGATACCGGCGATACTGCCTGGGTTTTAACCTCAACAGCTTTAGTGTTATTTATGACTTTGCCCGGCCTTGCTTTATTTTATGGCGGCCTGGTTAGAGCAAAAAATGTTTTATCAGTATTAATGCAATGTTTTGTTATCGCCTGTGTTGTGAGTGTTATATGGGTGGTTTACGGCTACAGTTTATCATTCGGTGATGGCGGTAGTATGAACGCCTGGATTGGTGGTCTGGATAATGCTTTCCTGGCAAATGTTACGCGTGAATCATTAATTGGTACATTGCCTGAAACCGTGTTTGTTATGTTCCAGATGACATTTGCGATTATTACACCTGCGTTAATTATTGGTGGTTTTGCTGAGCGTATGAAGTTTTCATCAATGTTATTGTTTAGTGTTATATGGGTAAGCGTTGTTTACTTCCCGGTATGTCATTGGGTTTGGGGCGGCGGTTGGTTAGCTGAACAAGGCTTGCTTGATTTTGCTGGCGGTACTGTAGTGCATATTACGGCTGGTGTTTCAGCATTAGTCGCAGCGATGGTTCTGGGTAACCGTAATGGATTTCCAACAACACCGATGATGCCACATAATATGACAATGACTGTTACGGGTGCGGCTATGTTATGGGTCGGCTGGTTCGGTTTTAATGGAGGTAGTGCAGTTGCTGCAAATGGCGATGCTGGCATGGCAATGCTGGTTACTCATATCAGCGCGGCTTGTGGTGCACTAACCTGGGCTGCTATGGAGTGGGTTAAGTACGGTAAACCAAGTGCCCTGGGTACAGTAACGGGTATGGTTGCTGGTTTAGGTACCATTACTCCCGCTTCAGGTTTTGTTGGTCCAATGGGCGCATTGGTTATTGGCATTAGTGCGGGTGTTGTGTGTTTCTATGCAACAGCGTTCATCAAACAAAAACTTAAAATTGATGATTCGCTGGATGTATTCCCGGTGCATGGTGTTGGTGGCATTTTAGGAACCATGCTTGCAGGTGTCTTTGTATCCGCTGGTTTAGGTGGTGCAGGGTTTGCTGATGGTGTAACAATGGGTTCACAAGTTGGCGTACAGTTGCTTGGTGTTATCGCAACCATCGCGTTTACAGCAATAGCAACATTTGTAATTTTGAAAATAGTTGATGCGTTGCTTGGCTTACGTGTTACCGAGGAACAGGAAACCGAAGGTCTGGATATCAATCAGCATGATGAGCGTGGTTATATCCTGTAGGAAAGTTTTAAAATTTAAAGGCAAAAATGATTCACCACAGAGACACAGAGGGCACAGAGAAAAATTTGTATTACTAGCTATGCAAACAAAAAAACTCTGTGCCCTCTGTGTCTCTGTGGTTTATTGCTTTGAACGTTATCGCAACGACTAAACTTATATCTACTAATTCAGCCTGTCTATTACGGTCTTGAAAGCATGGTCGAATGCTGAATGCCCCATAATCATCTTGGTGGATTCATTTGCGATTTCTTCATTGAATTCATCGAATGATTTTTCGATGACCAGCTCACCCTTATGATTTACAAACATCAGGTTGGCGTCTTCAACTATGATGACAGATAGTTTGCATCGCCTTGCTGCATTGTCTTCGCCCATGTAAACCTGGAACCACATGCCAGGCATGACATTCGCTGGAATGGTTGCTTTTTCTGTGGTTTCTTCTTCGATAGGTGCTTCTTCTACTGGTTCGGCATTGCTGATGACTTCTTCAGCGACGCTGATTTCTTCTTCTGTGAAGTTGGCATCGTCGATGTGTTCCTGCAATGTATCCCGGTACGTCTGAACAATACTTTGAACATCTTTTTTAGATTTACTGGAAATGTTCAGGTAGTTTTCTGCCTGTTCAAACAACTCCTCTTTTTCAGATGATAATTTTGCCAGTTGTTCGGGTGAGGTAATCGGTTGTACGCTTTCTACGATATGGCGCAGTGTTAATACCAGGTTAACCCATTCATTATTTTCTTTACCTTTTTTAATGTAATGATTAAACATCAAAGTTGGCCAGCGTTTAAGAATTAGCGGATGTACGGCTTCCGGTAACGATTTACCTGAAGTAGTAGCACGTAATGCTTTTAATACCGTAGCGCGCGCGTGTTTACGTAATAATTGCTGTTGTTCCTGCTGTTCAATCTCACGGGCGAGGGCTTCCTGTTCTTCTACTATTGCATTGAGGCTGTTCAATGCCGTCTGGAATGTTTCCGTTGTTAGTTCATATTCGCCAAGGATATTGGAAATAATCTTATCAAGATGCACGTACATTTCGTCTTTGTGATCTGTGATGCCAATACCAACATCGGCGATAGTATCGAGTAACACCCGAGCCGGGTGATCATCGTATATGAAAAATTCCTGATCAGACATCGAAGCTTTGATGATAGGAATCTGTAACCTCAATAATAATGTTTTAATGGTATCTGAAATTTCTTCATCATCGATAATCGCATCGAAGATCAACTCGATAAAATCAATGGTCTTTTCAGCAATCTGATTAATGCGTTTGGTGACTGCGCCGCCAGATGTTTTAGCAATTTCAGCCAGTACAGCCTGTTTGATTGCATCAGCATCAAATCGTGTGCCTTCTGGTTGATCGAATTGCGGCAGGCTCTGAATCTGAGATAACGCCTGGATAATTTCCTGATGACCGAAATGCTGAGGTGTGCTTTCGGGGAAGTATTCGCCACCTTCAGCTGAAGGTGTGGTTGCAGAACCGGGTGTGATCGGTGCGCCGCCAATATAGTTACCTAAAACACGGCCTACCTGGCTTGCTGGCATACCAGCTGTGTAATGTTGATATTCTGATGCGCCTTCAGGTGTGTGAGGATTGCCAGTTTGCGGTTGTCCGTTACCTTGATTGCCACCGGCATAGCCTGAAGCACCGCCCGAAGCACCACCTGAAGCGGCGCCACCGCCACCACTTTGGCCAGCAGGTGTTGCGCCACCTTCTCCCGCTTGTGCTTGAGGGTTTCCCTGACCCGGGTGACTGTATGTGCCACCTGGCGCAGCTGTCATGGCAAAACCACTTATATTGCTGCCGCCGGGCGCGCCCCCACCCTGAGCACCACCCGCGCCAGCCGGAGCGCCCTGAAACCCACCAGCCTGTCCGCCAGATGAACCTGCTGGTTCACCTTGGGCACCACCACCTGCATGGCCACCCGCTGGTCCCGCGTTTCCGCCCTGTGCGCCACCCGCGTAACCGCCACCGCCGTCATAACCCTGATCACCAGTGTAATCTTGTTGCTGACTTTCGTCCGGGTTGGCATTGGTGTCCAACTTAGGTTTCGGCCGTGGGCGAGACGGTTTGGATTTATGGGTGTGTAGTTTTATCTGAGGCAAAATGTCAGCATCAATCAGGCGATTGTTGATGGAGTCATATAGCGCATCGAGTTTATTTGCGATTTCGACATCAAACATGCCAAATAAGGTCTTTCGGTTGATGTTATCGAAGTCATCCGCCAGTGCATCATTAAATGCCTGGCAAAAGTTGGTTGGATTCAGGGCGTCCTGTGAGAAAACCGTGGATGTTTTAAGTGCCAGGTGCTCGAGTCGCGCTTCGAGGTGTTGTAACTGTTCGCGGTATTTTCCAGCAGCACGCTCACCAATGCCCTTTACCAGCACGATGCCTTCCATCTCATCCTGTCCGACCAGGCTTAATTCATCAAGATCATCATCGGATGTGTCATGTTTTTTTGCCGCTTTAAAATCCGCAGCAGGAACCAGAAAGGCTTTGATATTTTTGTCGAACGAGCTGGCTATTTCTGTTTTACCGGTTCGTAACTGATTCATTAGCTCAAAATAACGACGCTGGTCTTCGTTATTATCAGCTTCTTCGGACATATCAAATAAATTATCCTGAGCTGAATTGAGTAGTTTTGACATCAGATCCGTTAAACGGGTCGTCAGATTGTTTCGAATGTCGACAACCAGTTTGTCAAATTCAGTAATGCTTTCGGGTTTATTTTTGTTATTTTCACTCATGAAAAAGTGCTTCCACCTGCTTTGGGCAGTGGTTAGTAAGTGTGTAAGTCATCCTGCTTAGTAGATTATAGCTGTTAGTAAGGAAAAAACAGAGGCTTAAGTAAATAATTAGATTGAATTTTATATACAATTTTTCGGCTACAAATTACGATCTTAGGTTTGCAACTGCTTGATATGGAACTATGCTATATAGACGCTATCAATATATACCCGTATGTCATTAAAAATTAACGCAGTAATTTAAATCAGAGATGTCAGTAACATGAGTGAGCAAGCAGCAGAAACGCCGAATGAAGAGCAAACTGAAAAACCAGAAATTTTAGTCGTTGATGATTCTAAAGTAATTCGCCTGGCTGCGAAAAAGATGCTGGGTAATGATTATGAAATTCATCTGGCTGAAGATGGTCAAGTCGCATGGGAGTTGTTGCAGAAAGACAATGATATTTCGGTGGTATTTACCGATTTAAGTATGCCGAACATGGATGGTATGGAGCTGCTGGAGCTTATCCGTAACTCTGATGTAGAGAATATCGTGGCTTTGCCTGTCATTATTTTGACTGGTGCGGATGACTCCGAAGCTGTCAAACAGACAGTGTTCGATGCTGGCGCAACTGATTTTATAGCCAAACCTTTCGAGTCTATTGATTTGGTCAGTCGTGCGAAAGCGTATGCGAGGTTAAGTCGTAAAGTTGTCGAGCTCGAAAAGAGAACCGGTTATGACAAGTTAACCGGTTTATGTAACGCCACTTCACTGGATGAGCAGGGCGTCAAAGCATTTTCATTCTCCAGTCGTCACAAGATATCCATTAGTACGGTCATGTTTGAGATAACAGAATTTCAGGAATGTTTTTTGAATCATGGTAAAAATGTCGCGCAACACATTATTTCCACAGTAGGCAAACGTCTTCAGGAAGTCATGCGTGAAGAAGATATTGCTGCACGAATTGGGGTGGCAAAATATGTGCTGGTTCTGCCAATGACAAACAGGCAGAAAACGGAAATCGTGGTTAATCGGATGCGGGAAAGTATTAATAAACTTATCTTTGATACTGGCAGTGAAAAAATTCGTGTTAATTTTGTTGCCGGATATTCAGTGCCCGAACAACTCGATGGAATACAGTTTAAGGACATTCTCGAACAGGCTGATAGTGCTTTGTTACGTGCAATCAATTCTTCAGATAATCCAGTCGTTTGTTATGACGATGAGGTCGAGGAAACAGTTGAAGCGCCACCTGAAATTGTTACTGAACAAGATATCGAACAGGCCTTTTCTCTCATACTTGAGGGTAATCACTATCAAATTCCAGAGCAACATTTATCTGCGGTAGTAAAACGTTTGTCATCATTTATCCAATACGCTGATAATCAGGCAGAAAATGACGAGGCAGATGATTCAACTGAAGAAAATATTGCAGTATGATAGCCCTGGTAGACGTTTGATTTTTTAGAGACAACTGAGGGTTCTTAAATGTCACAAGAGTTAAAAACAGTTACTGCGGTTAAGGCCTGGGAAATTAGTCAGCAAGATCCACGTACCTTATTGATTGACGTACGCTCCAGCATGGAGTTTCTATTTGTCGGCCACCCAACTGGCGCGATACATATTCCCTGGATTGATGAGCCCGACTGGGTCATCAATAAAAATTTCGTGACAGAAGTCAGGAAACTGGCATTGGGTGGGCTTAATAAAAATGACGATGATGTTCCGATTATTCTTATCTGCCGAAGTGGTAATCGTTCAGATGACGCCGGTATATTATTGATAAATTCGGGTATTAAAAATGTTTGTCACATCGATGAAGGGTTTGAGGGTAAGTTAGATGATGACCATCATCGTAGTTCAGCGGGCGGCTGGCGTTTTCATGGCTTGCCATGGGAGCAGTGTTAATGAAAAAAACAAATGCAGAATGGAAGCAACAGCTTAGTGATGATGAGTATCGCATCACACGCGAAGCGGGAACGGAGCCTGCATTCACGGGCAAGTACTACAACAATAAAGATACCGGTATGTATCATTGTAAGTGTTGCGGTGAAGCCTTGTTTAGTTCAGATGAAAAATATGATTCTGGTTCAGGCTGGCCGAGTTTTTATAAACCCGAAGGTGATGCTGAACTAGAAGAAATCAGGGATGCCAGTCACGGTATGGTCCGTGTTGAAGTTCGTTGTCCTAAGTGTGAAGCACATTTGGGGCATGTTTTTGAAGACGGGCCACAGCCTACCGGGTTGCGTTACTGTATTAATTCCGCCTCATTGGATTTTGAGGGTAAAGGAGAGTAGTTTGCTTTATGTGACTGACTTTAATTTAAACGTTAAAAACATTTCACCACAGAGGCACAGAGGACACGGAGAAAAACTGAATATATTTGGTGGCAAAGAACAATGTGGGTGTAAAACATAACACCACTATGATTTTCTCTGTGTCCTCTGTGCCTCTGTGGTTAAGAGTTTCTAAACTATGGCTGTTCGTTAACTGTCAACGGGAATTTATTGACAACAACCAGTCTCACAACAATCGCCACCCGGTTTTACCGCTTCAATCGTGGCAGACAAAACATATTCCTCAACACCTCGTCCCGGTGCCCAATCTTTAATAAAGTCTTTTGAATCATCTTTGGGTGAGATATTAATCTGCTCGAAACCATTGTCTTCGAGAATCAACTGTAACTCTGAAATTTGTGATGCCCCTGCCATGCAGCCAGAATATAGTGCCAGGTCATCTCTCATTTCGTCCGGTAGTTCTGTGCTGGCAACAACATCTGAGATGGCCAGACGACCACCGGGTTTTAGAACTCGAAAGGCTTCATTGAACACCTGTTTTTTATCAGGAGAAAGATTGATCACACAATTGGAGATGATGACATCAACGGTATCGTTAGCGACCGGTATGTGTTCGATTTCACCGAGTCGAAATTCGACCTGATTGAATTTGCCTTTTGCGGCATTATTGCGTGCTTTGGAAATCATGGTGGGTGTCATATCAATACCAATAACCTGTCCAGTATCACCGGTTTCTGCAGCAGCAAGAAAACAGTCAAAACCACCGCCACTGCCCAGATCAAGAATGGTTTCACCACTCTTGATACTGGCGATAGCACGTGGGTTACCACAGCCTAATCCCATGTCAGCACCTTCGGGCACATTGTCGAGGTCGTCTTCGCTGTAGCCTAATCGAGTTGAAACCAGCGTGTTGATTGCAGCGTCATCGGAAACGCCACAACAGCTGGAGCTGGTTCCGCAACTACTGCCTTCATTGCTGGCTTCGGCGACCTGGGCATAGCTTTCGCGTACGTTCTGTCTGATTTCGTCTGCATTTTTTTGATTTTTGGCCTGGTCTACGGGTTGACTCATGACTTAACTCCCACTAATTTGTTGGAAAAAATATTTTGTAACTGTTGCATGGCTTCTGTATTAACTGAGCAAAATACCTGTTTGCCATCGCGTTTCATATGAATTAATCCTGCGCGATGCAGTTCTTTTAAATGGTGCGATAGAGTCGAAGCAGCAATATTTAACTGGGAGTCCAGGTCGCCGACACAGCAACTAAAGACTTCGTCGCTGGCACAACTGGTACCGGGCGCGCAGCAACTCGTTAGAATGTTGTATATCTTCAAGCGGTGACCATTGGCCAGAGCTTTGAAAATATCAACGAGTTGTTCAGGATTGATTGTTTTATATTTCGACATGTTTCGAATTATAGTAATATAAAAAATAAATGCAAGGAATTTTTTTCAGTAGTATCATAATCCAACTGTCTACCGGGATATTCAAACTAGAACTTACAGCGATGCGTCAACAATTAACTGAAGAAGAAATACATAAACTCGAGGATCGCCTGTTTGAACTCAGGCAGGAGCATCGAGACCTTGATGATGTTATCGATCGTATGTTGAGTTCACCCGTGGTAGAAGAGCTACAGTTGAAGCGGTTCAAAAAGCGCAAATTATTGCTTAAAGATTCCATTCTACAACTTGAGAATACGCTCATTCCTGATATTCTCGCGTAGTTATTCATACCCCTGTTAAATTTCGGAGCATCTTTGAGGATAGCCAGGGTCCCTCTGAACAAGTATCATAAATTCTGGCGAAAGCCAAAAGCCAGACTCCGCGTTATGGCTTTTTACCATGCAATGAGCATGCTTTCAAATCCATGCCTTGATTCTGGCTTTTGGCTTTCGCCCCAGAGGGCGAGCTTTTAAGCGTACAGATACAAGGCATGTTTCGCAGCGAATGCTTATTGCCTTCGCAAGAGACATAACGCAGGATCTGTGCGCTTAAAAGCCCGCAGAATTTATGATACTTGTTCAGAGGAATCCTAAGTGAACTATTGTTCTGCATGTGGTGAAAAAGTAAGTCTGATCGTGCCGGAAGGTGATAATCGCCATCGGCATGTGTGTATTGCCTGTGAGACCATACATTATGAAAACCCGAAAATCGTAACGGGATGCATAGCTGAATGGCAGGATAAGATCCTGTTATGTAAACGTGCCATAGAGCCGCGTTATGGATTATGGACATTGCCGGCGGGTTTTATGGAGAATCAAGAAACCAATTTGCAAGGCGCTGCAAGAGAAACGGAAGAAGAAGCGAATGCAAAAGTCGACAATATGAAATTGTTTTGTGTATTTAGTATCGCGCATATTAATCAGGTGTATACCATGTATCGCGGTGATCTGGTTGCCGGGCTGGCTAGTCCCGGTATCGAAAGCCTTGAAGTTGCATTAGTGACTGAAGATGAAATTCCCTGGCAAAATATGGCGTTTCAAGTGATTAGCGAAACGCTGAAATTGTATTATCAGGATAATAAAAAAGGCAAGTTTGATACGCACTATGGCGATATCATCAAACAGGGTGATGGTTCTTTTATCGTGAATTATTTTTAAGTTCTAATTGATAGTTACTGTATGGTGGTAATTGATTCTTAGTGGGCTTAAAAAAATCTTAAAAGCTTTTAACCACAGAGGCACAGAGGACACGGAGAAAAACTGATTATATTTGGTGTCTACGAACAATGCAGGTGCGAATAAATTCACACCCATATTGGAAACTCAGCACCACTAATTATTTTCTCCGTGTCCTCTGTGCCTCTGTGGTCAACCTTTTTGACTTTGTTCTTAAATGGCTGCTTATAACTGTTATAGGAAGACAACTTATATATTCTTCAATTGGATATCACCCTTAAAAACGATTTCACTGGCAGGTTTTAATTTAAATATCAATTGATAAAAACTTAATTCATTTTCCAGTGATTGGGTGATGGTGCCGGCTTTTCTGAAACCATGTTGTTCACCATCATAATATTGAGCAGCAACGGGCAAACCTTTTTTATCCAGTGCTTCGAACATTTTTTCGGCTTGCTCTTTTGGTACAACCCTGTCTTCGATGCCCTGAAAGAAAATTACCGGGCAGTCGAGTTGACCTGTACTATTGATCGGCGATCGCTCTTCATACAAAGATCTTTGTTCCGGGTAGTCGCCGATCAACCTGTCCAGATAGCGTGATTCAAATTTGTGTGTATATTCTGCCAGACTGGTTAGTTCTGAAATACCGTAATAACTGGCGCCTGCTGAAAATACATTTTCAAAGGTCAGTGCGGATAATACGGTGTACCCACCGGCGCTGCTGCCACGAATAATCAACTGGTTTTTGTCAGCCACACCCGTTTCAACAGCATAGTTTGCGGCATCACAGCAATCCTCAATATCCAGTATTCCCCATTTGCCATTTAAGCGTTCACGGTATGCCTTACCATACCCGGTGCTACCGCTGTAGTTAACATCAAGTAGAGCGAATCCGCGCGAGGTCCAAAATTGTTTTTTAGGATCCAGTGCGGTGCTCGCCTGGCCTGTTGGGCCACCGTGACAGATAACGATTAATGGCGGTTTTGCTGAATTTGATGTGACGTTTTTTTCATTTTTATAGTCAGGGTTTGTGGGTGGGTAATAATTGGCATAAACGGTTTGTTGGTGACGATTGACGAACGTTAAACTTTGTGCGTTTGAGTAGTATTTTTTGTCGATAGCTAACTGGCAAGAATTTTTTATCAGCGTGCTTTTTAATGTGCTGCCTGTATTGCGATCTAAAGTGGCTGAAATTAATTGGGGAAACTCAGAGCTGGATGCTGCGATAAAACAAATATTACCGTTATCAGATGTGATTGAAGAAAAATCTTGCCAGGGTGTCGAAATGTTGCAGAGAGTGTGTGGTTCAGTTAAAGATATTGTCGCTAAAGTGGTTTGACCCTGTGACTGGAAACAACAAAGAATATGTGAATTATCAATAAAGGCATACGTTGATTGTGCAAAGACCCACTGCGGTAAACCAAATTCTTTTTCACCTTGTGTAAGTTGTCTGATGTGCGTGTTATTATTTAACGAGTATTGATAGAGATGCCACCAGCCATCACTATCAGAAATATAATAAAGATCGTTTTCAGGTGACCACTGCGGTTGAAATACAGAAGCGTTATCGTCACCAGCAATGTGTTTTTTATCTTTAATTTTCCCCGTAGCATCCAGATTAGCGAGCCAGAGTTTGTTACCATCCCACGGCATATTTGGGTGGTTCCAGCTTTGCCAGCATAATTGATTGTTAGTTGAATTTAATCGTGGGCTGGCATAAAAATCATCGCCTTCTTCGAGTGTGACTAGCGATCCGTTTTTTATATCAATACTAACAAGCGTATTGGTGACGACCTGCTCATCGTGTTGCTCACAAACAGCAATGAGTCGATACAGGGTTTTATCAAAGACAAAGTCGGCGAAGCGACAATTTTTTATTTCGGTAATGCGCTCTATCTGATTATTATTAATGCTGTAGATATCCTGGTCGCTATCGTTGACAAAATAGATGATGTTGTCATTAACACAAAAACTGCCGCCGCC
>Ga0316209_1002524_pt1 | contig 14569 bp, 13 predicted proteins | sample 6monopyrite_MG_FD_204945 | JGI IMG/M metagenome (GOLD analysis project Ga0316209, IMG submission 204945) | Microbial mat bacterial communities from mineral coupon in-situ incubated in ocean water Damariscotta River, Maine, United States -... | ecosystem: Environmental > Aquatic > Marine >...
CTGGAAGAAACTTGAATGCAGGCATATCCTCATCAGCTACTAATCCACGAGAAATCGCCATAAACAGATCACGGTCTGTCGGCAATGAGCCACTGGGTGTGGAACGAACTTTATACACCGCAGAAGTAAAATCACGAGGTTTTCGAGGTAATGTATGACCCTGACCCCATTTATCGGCCAGCTCCCACACCGCACCATTACCATCAGCCTCTACACCATGACAGCCAATACATAAACCACGATAGGTCCATTGTCCGTAATTGAGCAAGCCCTGCGTAACCGGCGGACTTTCACCCATCGGCTCTATATTATTGGTAGCAGCAGTGTATTTAAAAAAGGTATGGTAGAAGTCACTTTCGCTCTTTGCAGCCGGCTCACTAATCGTATTGTTTGTCACTGCCGCACCAACACCGACAATCACACCAATTCCGACCAGCAATAATCCGAGTCTTAATTTAAAGTTTTTCAAGACCTGCCTCCCATTTATCAGTTCAATATCGCCGCGGCCGTTCAGACCGTAACGAAATCAATATTTCTATTTACTAAATGCGTGATCCAGCTTTGCAGCCGCCCCTGCTGTCACGGTCACATCCTTGCTTACTGTTCCGAGCTTTTCATGCCAGATCGTTACCTTGTAACTGCCCGGTGGTACATCAGATATAGTAAAACTGCCATCATCCGCGCTCACAGTTACGTACGGACTGGTACCAACATACACATAACCCAGCATCCACTCATGGGCATCACACTTCACTGTCACCACGCCAGATTTCTTAAGCTTCTTCTTGATAACCTTGTTCTGCAACGGCAAAGCGATGTTGTACATGGTTTTAAGTTTGGCGCCACTATAAAGGTGCGTGTTATGCAACACGGGATCCTCACTTACGATACCAAGTTTCTGACCTTTGACCGCAGCACTAACGTGTGGCCCGAACATACAGTCTTTATTAGTAAATGGAATCAGTTCTTTTTTATCGTACGCCTTGCCCGCATCGATATTTTCGATAGCGATAGCGACGTTTTTCAGACCGCCGTTAGCACCTACGATGTAATAGTCGGCAGTCAATGTTGCCCCGCAAACATCGACATCTTTTGTCGCTTTCAACACAGGATTTTTCGGTGGAGTACCACTAAATGTAATGGCACCGGTAATTGAACCCCCATTACTCACATCGACAACTTTGTATTTAGCTGCAGTTGCAGTCGTGCACACAGCCAACAACAGTGCCGCACTAATGCATTTTACGAATATATTTTTCTTCATTCTCTTCTATCCTCAATCGTCCTGAATTTATTCAGGAAATTATTTAACTCGCCCTGCCCGGACACACTTACCTGGACAGCGACCTGACGTAATTAACCAGATGCCATGCATTCTCTTCTTCACCTTCAAAGAAATCAGCGTATGAAGGCATCGCACCGCCATCCAGACCAGCCATTATGGTACGGTAGATATCTACAGACTCACTGCCGTTTTTATATGAACGCAGGTGCACCAGATTACGTGGTGGCAACGGATAGTCCCAGTCATCTTTCAGATCAGGCGCTTTCTTGCCATCACCCAGACCGCCGCCGCCATGGCATTCCCAGCATTTGAACTGCTGGTACACCTCGTAACCCTTGTTGATACTGACGGCGGTTGAAGGTATTGCGCTACCAACAACATTGATCGCCTCAGGCTCTGCTCCTTTAAAATCTTCTGACAGGCTCTTGATGTAATACACCACCTTCCAACGATCAGTAGGTGACAAACCCTCAAAACCAGGCATAAACCCAGGAACACCACGGGTAACAGTACGGAACAGATCTTCATCCATCGGCATCTCGCCGCTGGCTGTTGAACGGAACTTGTAAATACCGGAGGTGAAATCACGTGGCTGCGGCGCCAGGTCTTTACTCAGGTAAGTTGCTACCGGTCCATCGCCCTCACCATCAGGGCCGTGACAGAATATGCAGGAGTTCTCATAAATCTCTCTGCCAGCGGCAACTGACTTACCATCTTCAGCCGGACGTTTGGTGTAAGGCGATACTTTGATATCCATCAAAGGGCCTTTATTTGCTTCTGTCTTGTCTTCTTCTGCCTGTGCTGTCGCAGGTACAACAACTACCAGAGCCAGCATAAAAACAGTTGGCAGACTAAACAGGAATTTTATTGAATTTTTCATTATGTATTCCTCCTATGGCTAAAATGCCATATCAACGCCAACGGTTATCATAGATTCAAGATTGGTAGCTGGGTTTTCCACACCACCAAATCCTGCGGCAGGCAACTTGACCGAATCTTCAAGGTTCATGTGATAACGACCGTATAAACCAATACTTGGCGTTGGGTAATACTTACCGATAAACGCGATAAACGATGCATCCTGGTTAATCTCCGGATCACCTGCTTGCAGCCCTGGTGGTAACTTCGATAAACCACCTGACCGCATCATGTCGTAGCGCACTCCCAGTAGCCATTTTCTGGTCAGCAGCCAGTCAGCTTCTATGCTGAGACCTGATGCATCTGTTTCCCAGACAGACATATTGAGCACCGGGTTACCAAAATCAGGCTTATCGATTTCATCGGTGATATACGTACCGTAGATATCCAGAGACTTATATTGCCAGCGGGCGCCTACACCCATGCGCACCCAGTCAGACGCTTCCCTGGCAAAGACAACCTCGCCGTTAAAGGGAGCGACTGGTGGCCGTAATGCTGCACGCGCCGCCTTTGAGGCAGTGTAATAAAAACCGGAGAACTGCAGATTGCTATTTGATCCCAGGATGTCATAGCGCAACATGATGTAAGGATCAAAAGTTGTCTTCGATACATCTTCAGCAGTTTCTGCCTGCACTACCCCGACCTGGTACAAAAGACTGTTGCCGAATGGCCGACCATGGATCGAGATACCTTTCTGTGCCGGTGCGTTATAAAACATCGGCTCAAAAGGCAGAATAGAATAGCCATCGTCTCCTTCAGGGTCATAAGTGGTATTCCCAGCCGGGCTGACTCCGGTACGGAGCTCGTCGCTTGATTTGGAGGGCCCCCGTGTCAGACCAAACATTTTGCTGGAAAAAGCCAATGGCAATAACGGCGCACGATATACCTCTGGTGGAAAGCCATCGGTCGATGCCGCTGCAGGGACGGGGTTAATCGTCTGGCGATGCGTCGGAAAAGAGTACATTGCCGAAGGATCAAAATTACCCACTTTAACGGTTGCTACCTGCTGCCCGCCAAGATTATTAAACGACAGATAACTGCGTTCAAATCTTAGTGCAGGCTCTTCAGCACCCTGGGTCGCATATTCAGTTTCAAAAAAGAAACTGATATCTTCGGTTGCAGTACCGGCAAAAAAGATATTTACAACATTAGGGAAAACAATATCGGGATCATCACTGACGTCACCGATGATTTTGTTATCAACAAAGCTGGCCTGCTGAATATCGGCCCTCAGGCGCACCGCCATGTAGTTGCTGATATCATCCAGCGTTACACCATTGAGTTCACCGCCGAGCAGATGTTTTTCTTTGGTGCCGCCATCAGCCGTTCCCGGTAGCTGATAACCGTTTTCAAGAAAACGCTGACCAAAAGGATTCAGCCGTGGTTGTCGTGTATGACAGACATTACAGGTCATATCATATTTGCGTGCGAACGCAGGTACAGCTTCTGCATCGCTTATGCCGGCCACCCATATTACGGGCACGACCACCACAGTGAGTAGCGAATATACGGCAAGATTACGAATCGTTTGCCAGAATGTTATTTTTTTCACATTTCCCCCCTTGTAACTTAAGTTAGTGATCTGGATTAGCTGGAATTAAAATATCCAAAATCCATAAAGCAGCAATCACATTGTTTTTTTCTTGTTATTACAAACCTGCCAAGGTGACAGTATTTATAATGGGATATTCCCCTACTGTCAACAGGTATTTTATTTATCATACGAAAATGATTGATTTTTAAAGAATAAGTATATTAACGTATAGTTATCAGTATCCACTTAGGCCAGCCAATCATGCACCCGTATACACGAAAAAATCATCCTTCGATACTGGCCTATTTTTTCATTTTTCTTTTTTTACTATCCTTTACGCTTAACGCCGGCCCGGCAGGCAAGCAAATATTTGAAGAGCGTTGCACTCGCTGCCATGATCTCCCTGATCCGACAGCAGCGCCTGAAATGGGCTGGGAAAAACGTCTGAAGTTGATGGCAAAACTCGCCAGGCTGTCTCCAGAGCAGAAAGCCGATGTGTTGTCCTATCTGCAATCACACAGCAAATCCGCAGAGAAAACTATTTCCCTGGCGGACGAGCGTCGACTGTTCGAACAAAAGTGCAGCCTGTGCCACACCCTGGACCGAATATTTATTGAACCACTGACCGATGAGACACGGAAGCACATCGTTAAACGTATGCGTGAAAAAAACCAGCAATGGATCTCCGATGAAGAATCGGAACAGATTCTTGATTACCTGAGCAAAGCACCAAAAGTCACCCGCGAAAAGAAAGCCAAAGGCGATGCTGAAAAAATCTTCCTCGAACGCTGTAGCGCATGCCATACCCTGGACCGCGTCTACAACAAAATGAAAAATGACCAGACCTCGTGGATGCATATCGTGCAGAGGATGCAGAACAAGGCGCCGAACTGGTTAAGCAAGGAGGACGCACAACAGGTAATCGAATACCTGCGAACCCGCAAACAAAAATAAATAGAATTATTATAAAAACGGTACGCTTTTAACATTTATCCATAAATGGATATGATTTTTGATAACAATGTAATATGATAAAACGATCCGCGAGTTCCGGGCCGAAATTATTACCCGCTTATTTACCCCGTATAACTCCAGTTTTAACCATAGAATTTAGCCGTAGAATTTTGAAAATAGCGTCATAAATTAAAATATAATTTTTGTCGCGAAAGTAAGTCGCTGTGTTGTAAATGTCTTTTTTGTGGTCAACAGACCAAATAACAAAAGGGGAAGCTATGGCAACAGGATCAACGATTACTAAACAGCTCCATGACCTGGGCACACCCATACATGCCAGGGCCATGCACTCTTTTATTGCCCGCGCCTTTCTTATCTGCGCCGCCATCCTGATAGCGCTATCCCCAGTTGCACTGCAGGCCGAAGAGACCGTCGAACAACCCATCCAGTTTACCCATAAACGCCATACCGCTCCGGTCGAAGAAGACGGCTACGGCATCAACTGCCTGTACTGCCATACCTACGCCCGCCGCAGCCCGGTGGCCGGCATACCACCGCTTGCAAAATGCATGGGCTGCCACCGTTACATCGCCACCGATAAGGACGAGATCAAAAAACTCACCGCATACTGGGAATCCGGCAAAAGCGTGCCCTGGAAAAAAGTGCATGATTTACCAGACTTCGTCTATTTTACGCATGAGAGGCATATCCAGCGATTCGTGTTTCAGGAGGGACAGCCGGTTCAGCAGGTCTGCGGTTATTGTCACGGTGACGTAAAAACCATGACCGTCGCCGACCGCAAACGGCCGCTGACCATGGGCTGGTGCATCAGCTGCCATGAACAATTCGAAGACCCGTTAGTCCATACCCCGGCACCCGCTGAAGACTGGAAAATTGCTGCCTCAGATAAAAGCCTGATACATGAGACACAGCTAAAAGCGCTACAGACTGTTGAACGCAATGCTGCGCCCGGCGACTGTTGGGAGTGTCACAAATGAGCACCGACCCTATATTCAATACCATGGATCGCCGCACCTTCATGAAGATCATGGGGTTGACCGGCGGCAGTCTGGCACTGAACCTGACCGGCTGCGGTAACGCCTCGATCGAAACCGGCGCGGAAGAAGTTAATTCCTACGTCGACCCGGAAGAATTCGCTATTCCCGGTGACGAGGTCTGGTACGCCTCCACCTGTCGCCAGTGTCCGGCAGGTTGCGGTATCCATGCGCGATTACGCGAAGGCCGGGTGCGCAAACTGGAAGGCAACCCGCATTCACCGGTTAATATCGGTCGATTATGCATGATGGGGCAGGCCGGTCTGCAAGCGCATTACCATCCCGACCGTCTGCAACAACCGCTGCTACGACAAAATGGCGAACTGCAAGCCGTTAGCTGGCAACAGGCCGGCGAAAAACTCGCAGACATCATCACGAAAAAGCAGGCCGACAATGGTTCCGGGTTTGGCCTGTTATCCGGACAGGTCAGCGGCCACCTGGCGGTACTCATGGACGCGTTAATGGAACCACTGAATCTAGGCAAACGTTTCATTTACGAACCACTATCCACCGCCACCTCCCGTGCCGTTCATCAGCAAACCCTTGGTCTGAATCAGCCGGTACTGCAACTGAATAAAGCGCAATTAGTGGTATCGTTCGGCGCCGACTTTCTCGGCCCCTGGCAATCACCGGTGCATTACGCGGCACAGTATGGTCAATTACGTGAGGCACCGCGTGGCAGCCTGATTCAGGTTGAATCAAAAATGAGCCTGACCGGTGCCAACGCTGACTGGTGGCTAGCCGTAAAACCCGGCACCGAAGCCTGGCTGATGTTAGGCGTCGCCAAAATTTTAAGTGCCGATAAAACCCGGACGGATCGATTATCGGCAGATGTTTTAGCTTCCCTCGATGTTTTTGATCTGGCAACGGTCAGCCGGCACACCACGGTCAGCGAACAACATATCCAGCGCCTGGCCTCGGCGCTGGACAGTTATCAGCCCAGCCTGATCATCGCTGGTGGCCAGGCAGAAGCCAGTTCTCAGGGCAGTGCCTCAATCGCGGCCGCAGTATTACTGAATCACATGTTAGGTAACTTTGGCAAAACCCTGAGTGGCGCGGATCATGCGAGCATGCGACAACTGGACACTCGACCGGCCAGCACCGCGTCAATCATACAACTGGCCGAAGCATTACCGTCACTGGATACCCTGTTTATCATCGACAGTAATCCACTGTATAGTGCGCCGGTTTTTCTTGAACTGAAACAGCAACTGGCGCAACTAAAAAACAAGGTGGTATTCAGCACCAGTGCGAATGAAACCACAGCGATCGCTGATCTGGTGATACCGGTTCGCTCCGCGCTGGAAGACTGGGGTACACATCTGCCCGCACACGCTTCCGAAAAAACGGTTTTACAGATACAGCAACCGGTTATGTCCCCCCTGTATAAAGATTTGCCAGGCATGGGCGATCAGTTACTGGCGCTACTTAAACAGCTCGATCCCGAGGTGTACGCACAGTGGCCAAATTTCTACAGTTATCTGCGTCACTCACTACAGCTGATGCGACCCGCAGCGCAACAGGCAACGAATGAAAAACTGGTTCAACTACCAGCCATGATGACACCGCCCGCGATGAATCCTGACTCGCCAGAACAGCTGCTACCAGAGGATGAGATTGACCGCTTGTTCTGGGAGACCACGTTGGCCAGAGGTGTGCTGCCGCTGCCGGGACAGAGACAAAAACTGCAGATAAATCTCAAACCGATCAAACCGGCGGCACCGGAAAATAATACTGAATTTCCTTTCCACCTGTTACCCACACCGCGGCTGGGACTATACGATGGGCGCCATGCCGACCTGCCGTGGTTACAGGAATTACCCGACCAGCTAAGCACCGTGGTATGGGACAGCTGGGCCGAGATCCACCCTGATACCGCAGCACGCCTGCAGATCACGGAAGGCGATGTCGTCAATGTCGAATCAGCACAGGGCAGCCTGCAGGTAAAAGTCATATTGTTTGCCGGTATGCATAGCGATGCGGTTGCCGTACCACTGGGCCAGGGTCACACGGTTGGGCGTTATGCCAAAGATGTCGGCGTCAACCCTTTCGCCATCCTGTCACCACAATACGACGACAGCAGTGGCGAACTGGCCATGTACAGCACCCGGGTGAAAATTCTCAAGACCAGCAAGAATGAAATGGTGGTCAAACTGGCACCCACCGATTCCCAGCACAAGCGCCGACTGGTTCGCACGGTATCCAGCGCACAACTGAAACCAAAAGGAGGGTAAAAATGCCTCTTGAACGCATGTTTAAAAACTGGGTGGCTTTTCGCAAGAGCGGTCAGGTGGGCGACGAATATCAGACCCATAAAGACTACCGCTGGGGCATGAGCATCGATCTCGACAAGTGCATCGGCTGCCAGACCTGTGTCACCGCCTGCTACGCAGAAAACAACCTGGCGGTGGTTGGCAAGGAACGTTTTGACCGCGACCTGGGCATGCACTGGATGCGCATCGAACGTTATTTTGATACCGGCGCCGATATCGCGCAAGGCGAAAAACCGGAAGACAGTTTTCCGGAAAAAGGCATCCAGTTTATCCCCATGATGTGCCAGCAGTGCGAGCACGCCCCCTGTGAACCCGTGTGCCCGGTGGCCGCCACCTATCACACCCCCGATGGCTTAAACGCTCAGGTCTATAACCGCTGCATCGGCTCGCGTTACTGCTCCAACAACTGCCCTTACAAGGTTCGTTATTTTAATTTCTATTCCTATTACAGTAGCTGGCCGTCACCGCTGGAACAGCAATTAAACCCGGACATATCCGTGCGCGACAAGGGCGTCATGGAAAAATGCACGTTCTGCGTACAACGCATCCGGCAGGCAAAAAATCAGGCGAAAAACGAACACCGCAAGGTACGTGACGGCGAGATTCAGACTGCCTGCCAGCAGGCCTGCCCGACCCAGGCCATCGTCTTTGGCAACCTGGAAGATGCCGACAGCCGGGTGGCAAAAAACTGGAAAAAAGAACAAATGGCGTTCGGTCATACTGAAGCCGAAGGCCATGAAAAAGAGACCGGCCGTGGTTACCGGACACTGGAAGATTTAAATACTGAACCCAGCGTGATGTACCTGAAACGGGTACGTGATACCGATGTTTAACATTACTTTAAACCACTGTACTCGAGGTTAAAGGGTTAGCGCGATGGAAGAAGAAATTCGCAAAGACATAGCATGGGCACAGATCAACCGCGATGTGCTGGACAGCATGATGGCGCCGCGCAAAACCTACTGGGTTATCATTGCCCTGTGTCTGTCCATCGTCTCTGTCGGCGTCTATGCCGAAATCCATCAGTACAATACCGGCATGGGCGAGGCACAGCTGAACCGGCCGCAGATGTGGGGGCTTTATATAGCCAACTTCATCTTCTGGGTAGGTGTCAGTCACGCCGGCACGCTACTCTCCGCCGCCCTGTTCCTGACCAATACAGAATGGCGACGGCCGGTATACCGCTCCGCCGAAGCCATGACCAGTGTGGCGCTGCTGACCGCCGCCATCTTTCCGGTCATCCATCTGGGCAGGGTATGGGATTTATACTGGGTACTACCCTATCCCAACGAACGCGGTTTATGGCCCAATTTTCGTTCACCCCTGTTGTGGGACATGGCAGCGATCTTTACTTACCTGACCTCATCGATGCTATTTCTTTATTACGGCATGATTCCCGATCTGGCGATCTCACGCGACAATGCCCGCGGCTGGCGCCGCCGCCTGTATGGCTGGATGGCGCTGGGCTGGGCCGGTACCGACCGGCAATGGCGCAACTTCCGCAAGGGTTACCTGCTGCTGGCGTGTTTTTTATTGCCGTTGGCAGTCTCGGTGCATTCCATCGTGGCCTCGGATTTCGCCATGTCGATCATGCCCGGCTGGCACGTAACGTCACTGCCACCCTATTTCGTTGCCGGTGCGTTGTACTCTGGTTGCGCGGCCATCATCACCCTGTACATCATCCTGCGCCATACCTTCCGCTACGAGGAATACCTGACGCTACCGATTCTCGACAAGCTGTGCAAACTGACTTTTGCCATTGCCATGATCTGGGTCTATCTGAACCTGATCGAATTTGCCTCGGTCTGGTACGGGCACGACATGTATGAAAAAGAGGTGTTAATCGAGAAGGCAATGGGGCCGTACGCACCCTTCTGGTGGGCGATGATTATTTTGGGTTTCGGCCTGCCTTTCATACTGGTGATCAAAAAAGTGCGGCGCAATATGATCGCATTAATAATCACCTCCATGCTGATCAATATCATCATGTGGCTGGAACGCTGGATGATCGTATCACCCACACTGGCGCGCAATCACGAACCCTTCAGCTGGGGTTACCACTGGCCGGGCTGGGTGGAGCTCAGCATCACACTGGCCAGTTTTGCCTGGTTCACCATGCTGTTTTTAATCTTCGTCAAAATATTCCCCTCCATATCCATGTACGAGGTGAAAGAAATGCTCTACCACCGGCGTCATGTCAGTGACCGACTGGTGCGCGACCTGCCTGAAACAGAATCCGTTCCGGTGAAGGAATAATAAAATGAACAATCGACATCGCCTGTTTGCCCTGTTCAATAACTTCGAAGAAGTGCGCGAAGCCATCATCGAGCTCAAGGTGATGGATCTGCGTGAGGGCGGGGTTGAAGAGATGAGCATGAAGTCGCCTATTCCGCACCCGGATCTGGAAGAGGTGATTGGCGCGCGCCCGGTTTATGTACAACGTTACACCTTTTTTGGTGCCCTGTTCGGCATGATCGGTGGTTTTCTGCTCACTGCAGCCCTGTCACAATCGACGTTTTCGGTACAGCCACAGGGTGGCAAACCGGTGATTCCTATTCCCGTGGATCTGGTCATCATGTATGAAGGCACCATCCTGTTTGGCGTATTGTTCACCGTGGCCGGTTTTCTGATCGGTGCGCGCCTGCTACGCCGTGCTGATCCGCTGCACAGTAAAAAAGTCAGTGAAGATCAGGTTGGCCTGCTGGTAGAAGTACAGGAATCCCATTATGAACGGGTCAAGGAACTGCTATGGAAACATAAGGCGCAGGAAATTATGGAGGATGAAAGCTGATGCGCTGCTGGTTTTTAATTTTTCTTCTGATTCCAGCTGTCGCACTGGCCTGGCCATGGTCGCGTGACATGATGAACCAGCCCAGCATCAAACCGCAGGAAGGGCCGATGACGCCGTTTCCGGAAAATTCGGTACCCGTGGGCGGCTACCCTACACCTACTCGTGACGCGATTAGCTCGTTCCGGTTGGCCAATCCCATCAAGGCCGTCACCGCTTCGGTCGACCACGGTAAACAACTTTACACTATCTACTGTGCTCCCTGTCATGGCGTTAGCGGTCGTGGTGACGGCCCGGTCGGCAAGAAGTTTCCAGTACCGCCGATGGATCTAACCAACGACTTCATTCAGAAGCAGGCGTTTGATAGCTGGATTTTTGCCACCATTACTTTTGGCGGCAAACTCATGCCCGCATACAGCAATGATCTGTCACCCGATGAGCGCTGGCACGTAGTGAACTATATCCGCACACAGCTGGTTGCTGATTCACAGGCGGTCACTCAAACCGACCCGCAGGGGGCATCACGATGATGATCGACGGCAACTGGGCAGTCCTGCTTACCTGTTTTCTGCTGGTGCTCTATATTGCGCAGGGCGGTGTCGTACTGTCTTCGATCATCCATCTATCACACATGGCCGGTGCACGCTGGCGTGCCGATATCACACCCTATGCTCATCAGACCGTGCACCTGTACCCACTGGCTTTTATCCTGTTAATTATCCTGCTTGTCGCTCAGGAATACACCTTCCCTTACTACCGTGACACCACGATTCATCTTAATGCCTGGCATAACTATCCTTTTCTGATGATACGCGAACTGGTTTTATTTGTATTAGTTGCGGCAACCCATTACGGTTTTGTCCGGGCCAGCAAGCAGCACGAAAAACACAACACGGAGCAAACACGCAACCGCCTGACCTGGTATGCCACCGCTGTACCTTTTCTTTATTTTGTTTACGGCACCGTTATCGCCTGGGACTTTTCGATGACACTAACCCCCGGCTGGCACAGCCCCATGCATGCGCCTTATTTCTTTATCAGCAATTTTCACATGTTCCTTGGTTTTTTTGTCGTCATCGCCTACCTGCCACGCTTCAGGAAAGGTGGGCAAACCGGCATCAGTGAGCAGAGTTTTAATTATCTTGCGCAGATGATGCTGGGGCTGACATTGTTATGGACCTATACCTTCTACGCCCAGTTTCTGACCATCTGGTACGGCAACCTGCCTCATGAAACCGGTCGCCTGTATGCCATGATGTTTCAGGATGGTGACATACGTCGGGGTGGATCAGCACTGGCACCGCTGTTCTGGTGGTTCGTGGTACTGAAATCATTTCTGCCCTTCGTATTGCTGATCTTTGCCATTGTCAGACATACACCATTCCTCACAGCGCTGGTGGGGCTGATCATTTTTCTGGGCACCTTCCTTGAACAATTCACCTGGATAGCAGGAGCCTATTCAGACTGGCAGCCACTACTGGGGTCGCTGTTTGATATCGCTGTTGTTATTACGGTGTCGCTGCTGGCTTATCTGCTGATGCGCGCCGGTTTTGCGGGCAAGGCCGGGCCGGTGTCGTGGCTGTCCCGGCAACGTGAAAGAAAATGACGACAGCGAATACGCTAATGAATGATAACAAGACTGTCGCGCAGCAAACGAGCATCGAATACACCCGGCAGGCGGTTATGATTCATGCTCACAATAAGCTCTCAGCGGCCGGTTTTTTACTGGAGAAACATCTCACGCCGCGACAAAGATTTAGGCGGGCCGCGCTGTCCTGGGGACTTATGTGGCTGCTGGCCGCTGCGTCTGCGTTTATACCCATTGCCCATTTTTTACTGGTGCCGGTTTTTGCTGCCGCAGGGCCGGCTCTGGCTTACCTGCGATACCGGCAGCAAACGATTACCGAGGCTGTCGAAGGCCAGTGTCCGTCCTGCCTACAGGAATTTCGACTGCTACTGGATCAACGCACGGCTCTACCCTACCGGGATGTGTGCCCGCATTGTGACAGGCACATTCAAATAAAGGCGCTGGATCATGATAAATAAATCATCAGTAAAACTGAGCCATACACGACTGCTCGTGTCTTTATTAGCTATCGGCACACTGGTTCTATACTGCAACCGTACCGCCTTATCCGAACAGGATGCTGAAGCTGATACCAGCCGATCTTTTTTTGATTACCCTGCGGACACCGGTAACATTTTACCCGTGTCTGACAGTCCACCAGTAACGGGTGACCTGATCCACTACGGCAAATGGTTATATCAGGGTTTATGTATTCGATGCCATGGCAAAGAAGGTGATGGCCAGGGCGCGGACTGGACGCTGACCGATTACAACCCTGAATTCTGGCTACCTCGCCAGCCACGTAATTTCCAGGAAACCGTATTCAAGGTGCGCTCTACACCGAGCGGTTCATTACCGGTAGACCGTGATCTGTTTGAAACCATATCACGTGGTCTCGATGTGGTACGCGATATGCCGTCTTTCAACTTTCTACCAGAACGCGATCGCTGGGCACTGGTAGCGTATATCAAAACATTTTCCGAAGCCTGGGAGGAAGAAGCTGATGATCAGGAACCTGCGGTGCAGGTCGATGCCCCACCATTACCCGATGAAGCCATGCTGATCGCCGGCAAAGCCATCTACAAAGAGATGAAATGCGCCAAGTGCCACGGCAAAAACGGCACCGGCGATGGACCGTCGGCGAATGAACTGGAGGACGACAACGGGTTGCCCATCGTACCACGTGACTTCACCGATTCGTCACAATTTATCGGCCCCAACAACCCCAGGGGTATTTATCGCACCTTTACCACCGGCATGGATGGCACGCCCATGCCGTCATACGCTGATTTTCTTGATGAGCAGCAACGCTGGCAGCTGGTCTGGTATGTTATGTCACTGCGACCCGACTGGGATCTTGAGTTGATGCGTCAATCTATGCTGTCTTCCAAATGACTATTTACTCGCCTGCGACTCATCGCAAACACCATATTATTATTTTGATCCGCTCCTACAAGCGCTCACTCTAAACTCCTGAAACAATAAAAAAAGCCCCTGTCGAAAACGACAGGGGCTTTTGTATTTAAAGCCTGGCGGTGTCCTACTCTCACATGGGGAGACCCCACACTACCATCGGCGCTGAGTAGTTTCACTTCTGAGTTCGGGATGGGATCAGGTGGTTCCTACTTGCTATTGCCGCCAGACAAACTGGTCGGATTTAAAGTCTTCTAAAGAAAACTATAAAGCCTAAACTGGAAGCCAAATTATTAGTAATAGTAAATATATTCGAGTGTTACTACCAAATAAGCGCCTTAGTGTCTGCTCTATTGTTACAGCAGAAACACTTGGGGTTATATGGTCAAGCCTTACGGTCAATTAGTACAGGTTAGCTTCACACATTACTGTGCTTCAACACCCTGCCTATCAACGTCGTAGTCTTCGACGGACCTACAAGGAACTTAAAGTTCCAGTGAGAACTCATCTTTGGGCCCGCTTCCCGCTTAGATGCTTTCAGCGGTTATCGGTTCCGTACGTAGCTACCCGGCAATGCCACTGGCGTGACAACCGGAACACCAGGGGTACGTCCACTCCGGTCCTCTCGTACTAGGAGCAGCTCCCATCAATTCTCAAACGCCCACGGCAGATAGGGACCGAACTGTCTCACGACGTTCTAAACCCAGCTCGCGTACCACTTTAAATGGCGAACAGCCATACCCTTGGGACCTGCTTCAGCCCCAGGATGTGATGAGCCGACA
>Ga0316209_1002527_pt1 | contig 14555 bp, 14 predicted proteins | sample 6monopyrite_MG_FD_204945 | JGI IMG/M metagenome (GOLD analysis project Ga0316209, IMG submission 204945) | Microbial mat bacterial communities from mineral coupon in-situ incubated in ocean water Damariscotta River, Maine, United States -... | ecosystem: Environmental > Aquatic > Marine >...
GTGGTTTTTATGACTGCGAAAGTTCAGCCGGATGAAATAGCACACTTTCGTTCGCTCGGCGCAATCGATGTTATCGCAAAACCATTTGACCCGATGGCTCTCGCTGAACAGATTAATAATTTGTGGAAAATCCGCTGTGAAAGACAAAGCAAAATCTGAATTATTCGAATCCCAGCTTAGAGACTTGCGCAAAAAATATTTATTGCAAGTTCCCAAGGATATCGAAGCACTAATTAGCTTGGCACAATCCTTGGGCGGTTGTAAAAAAGACGCGCAAGTCTTGCAACAAATTATTGAGCAGCTACACAAACTGACTGGTTCAGGCGCTACCTTCGGTCTTCCAGCGCTGAGTGAACAAGCCCGCCATATTGAGTCGATAGTCAAAGAGAAGCTCGCTCAACCATCATTCCAACTTAGTAGAGAATCACGCCAGCAGCTGGTTGAATTGTTGACAGAATTGAATTACCGAGTTGGCGCGCGAGTTCCAGAAAAACAACCTTTGTTTGAACCTATAACGGCCAGCTCTGAGCCAAACGAGTCGCTATACGTCTGGTTGATAGAGGATGATAAATTTCAGGCAGCGAAAGTGAAGAGTCAGTTGCAGTCTTTTGGATTAAATATTAAACATTTTTTAACCCTCGACGCTGCTGAGCAACTGAGTGCTGAACAAAAGCCCGATTTATTGCTGGTCGATGTCATGCTGGATGACGGAACTGAAGACGCGACCAAACAATTATTTCATCTGGAAAGCTTAAAATCGACTGGCGCACCGCTTCTATTTATGTCTGCGACAGACAATTTTGAATCTCGCGTAAGGGCTTCCCGTCTCGGGGCACAGGGTTATTTTTTGAAGCCGCTGAATGTTCCCTCATTGGTCAATCGAATAGATACACTACTTAAAAAAGCCTACTTACCAAAGCCTCGTATTTTGCTGGTGGATGACGACCAACAGTTGGTCGAACACTATAGATTAGTAATGACTCAGTCCGGAATGAAGGTTAAAGCACTGGAAAACGGAAACGAAATCATCGAAACACTCGCCAGATGGCAACCGGATCTGGTAGTGATGGACGTACACATGCCACGTTATTCGGGCGTTGACCTGGCAGGAGTGATCCGTCAGCACGACCGCTGGTTGAGTCTACCGATAGTTTTTCTGTCCGGTGAACGCCAGTTTAACGAGCAAATTGGCGCACTGGCAAAAGGCGCCGATGATTTTTTGACTAAACCGGTGAGCGACCATCAACTGGTTGCAGCGGTCAAAGTTCGCGTCGCACGAGCGCAAGAGCTAACCAATCGAATCGAACAGGACGGCTTGACCGGACTATTAAAGCATTCAGCAATAAAACAAAAACTGTTTAACGAGCATAACCGTAGCCGCCGCAAAAATGCACCTTTAACTATCGCGATGCTCGATCTCGACCACTTTAAGTCAGTTAATGATAGCTACGGGCATGCCATGGGGGATCTGGTGATTTCTTCCGTAGGCATGCTTCTGAAACAACGGTTACGTCAATTTGACCTTGCCGGACGTTATGGCGGCGAAGAATTTCTGGTGGTAATTCCAGAATGTGAACGCGATGATGGATTCCAGTTATTTCAAACAATTTGTACACATTTTTCAAATATTTATTTTCATGATAAATCAGATACTTTTAACTGCACTTTATCTGTAGGGGTCGCCTGCAATTCAGACTTTAGCGAGTGCTCAGCGGAAGAATTGCTAGCCATGGCCGATAAAGCGCTTTACCAGGCCAAACAAATGGGAAGAAACCGGGTTGAAGTTGCGCGCCCAGTTGCAAAACACCGGAAAGAGGGAACGAAATAGACGTAGCGTGGGAGAAGACACGCTATTTAGGAAATCAATTGAGCGGTCATTGCTTGAGGAAATCGGGAATCATCATGGATAACGAAAAAATTCAGTCAGAACTACGCAAGGCCCAACGGCAATTTATAGAAAATGCCAGAGCGTCTGCCAGTCGATTACAAAAAATAAGCCAACGGAAAAAACTATCCGAAGAGGATTTCGACTGGCTGAAAAATGTCAGTCACAAGCTGGCCGGCAGCGGTAAGACATTCGGATTTGAATTATTGTCCCAGGCTGCGTCGGTTCTGGAAACGGCAACGCGGTCAGCCTCACACGATAAAAACTCGGCACCTCCCCTTTCAACAGAGCTTTTAATTAACGAAATTCTTTTGTTGTCCGATGAGATCAATCAGGCCGAACTGGCGCAAACTGAATCCGGCAAGCCATTGCTCAGCCGATCCCTTCCTAAGGTCAGGCGAGGACAACGTGTTTACCTGCTAGAGGACGATCTGGACCTTGCCAGCCATCTCGCCGCAGAACTGAGAGTGGAAGGCTTTGAAATTGACCTGTTCGCCACGGTGGACGATATCGACCGGGCAGTGAAGAATTATGTCCCGGTTGCTATCCTGGCGGATATTGTATTGGAAGAGGAGGACGGGACTTCCATCGAGTGGGTTGAGAAGATTAATGCCAATGTTGTTCCACCAATACCGGTGGTTTTTATTTCCCGAAAAGGCGATTTTGAAACGCGCCTTAAAGCCATCAGAGCGGGCGCCAATTATTATCTGCAAAAACCTATCAACCAGCAACTACTCACTGAAATTTTGCACGAGTGCATCCATCAGATCCCCAAAACACCTTATCGGATATTGATCATCGACGACGACGAATTTCTCAGCCAGGCATTTCGTCTCGAACTGATGCAACAAGGAATGGCCGTCGAAATTATCAACGACCCACTTAAAGCCATCGACGCGCTTGAGTCATTTAAACCAGAATTGATTCTGCTTGATTTATACATGCCCGGATGCAATGGACTGGAGCTTGGCCAGATGATTCGTCAATGGCCCAAGTACGCGATGATCCCAATTATTTTTCTGTCGGTAGAAACGGATACGCGCAAACAGCTGTCGGCTTTCCGGCTGGCCGGAGACGACTTTATCGTGAAACCCGTTCAGCCATGGCAATTAGGTATGAAGGTTCAGACCCGCGTAAAACACGCACGTATGGCGGGCATTTACACAAAAAGCATTGTTGATACGCTCGACCACCACGAATTGCACGACCAGTTGACCGGCCTGCCCAATCGAAACGCATTGGAACTCCATTTAAACGATGCCATCGCGAAATCCGCGGCAACTAACCTCGCCCGCATCGCGGTACTTTGGATAGACATTGACGATTTTGCCCGGATCAATGATTTAATCGGTCATGAGGCAGGCGATCAATTGATCATTGAAGTTGGTCGGCGCATTCATTCAGTACTACGCCCGGGTGATTACCTGTCTCACTCGGGCGGGGATTCATTTGTCGCGGTAATCTCTGAAAAAGACTTTTCTGGAAAAAAACTGGCGGAAGAGGTTTTGGCAGATGGCATCAAATCTGGGGGCGAGGGCTCTCAACAGGTCGGCGCGCTGAATGTGGTCGGTGTGTGCGAAATGATTAAACAAGTTTGCTCGCCCGCTTTTAAAATCGACGAGCATGACTATACCATTAGCGTAAGCATCGGTGTCAGCATCTACCCGGACCACAGCGAGAACGCCCACTCGTTATTCAAAACGGCCGACATGGCACTGCACGATGCTAAGAACAAGGGGAAAAACGTCTATTCCATTTTCCGTAAGGAAATGTCGCGCGTACTAACCCGCCAGATATTGATCTCCAGTAAATTAAGAAACGCGCTACAGAAACCGCATGATCTCTACTTAATGTACCAGCCAAAATACACTGTCGACGGCAAACAGTTAATTGGCTCAGAGGCTTTAATTCGGTGGAAAGATGACAAACTTGGCCAGGTGAGTCCTGACGAATTTATTTCAATCGCAGAACAAAGCGATTTAATCATTGAGTTGGGGGACTGGGTGGTGCGTCAGGTTTGCAAACAAATTCGTGAGTGGCGCCAGGCAGGTTTGCAAGTTCCCAAAATTGCACTCAATCTGTCGGCCAGAGATTTTATAGCCCCTGATTTTGTCGAAAAGCTCTTCGCCATAACGGAAGCTTTTGGTGTCGAGAGACATTTGTTGGAGCTGGAACTTACCGAGCGCACCATCGCACATCACGAAACTCAGATAATAAAAACCCTGAACGAGCTAACCGAAGCTGGATTTTCAATCGCAATTGACGATTTTGGCACAGGCTACTCTTCTCTTGCCTATTTAAAAAAACTTCCTATCTCGCTACTTAAGATTGACGCTTCCTTCATTCGAAATTTACCGGCAGACAAAGACGACTGCGCAATTACCGAAACCATCATTAAGCTGGCGCAGGCCCTGTCTGTAGATGTACTGGCAGAGTGCGTTGAAACCAAAGCCCAGGCAGCTTTTTTGCAGGACAAAGGTTGCCAGTTTGTACAGGGTTATCTTTACGCCAAACCGTTACAGACGGAGGCATTTACAGCCTTGATTAGTTCTACAAATCATAAGCTCTAGAAAAGCGACTATTTTCTGAAACAACAAAAAAAAACGCCTCCAACCGGAGGCGTTTTAAATAAGCAAAACCTTGGGGAGGGCTGTCCCCAAAAAACAGTCTAACGCTTGGAGAACTGTGGGCGTTTGCGTGCTTTGTGCAGGCCGACCTTTTTACGCTCAACTTCACGCGCGTCACGAGTAACATATCCCGCTTTACGCAATGTTGGACGCATTTCTCCGTCATATTCCATTAATGCCCGAGTAATACCCAGACGAATTGCACCCGCCTGACCGGTATCGCCGCCACCTTTAACAGTGACATAGGCATCAAATTTTTCCAGTGTTTCAGTCAACTCAAGCGGCTGTCTGACAACCATTCTTGAAGTTTCACGACCAAAATACTCGTCTAAAGGCTGTTGGTTAACGATAACGTCGCCTTTACCTGGGCGAAGAAAAACTCTTGCTGTAGAGCTCTTACGTCGACCTGTACCGTAATATTGTGTATTAGACATTATTATTCACCAATTAAATGTTCAGTTCTTTCGGTTGTTGTGCCTGGTGCGTGTGCTCAGGACCAACAAAAATCTTTAACTTACGCAAGCAGGCACGACCCAGTGGATTATGCGGGATCATTCCCTTTACTGCATTTTGTAAGATACGCTCCGGCGCCTTATCTCTTAGTTTACCCAAAGTGATATTTCTGATCCCACCGGGGAAACCGGTGTGATGATAATACACCTTATCATTTTCTTTATTACCGGTTACCGCAATCTTTTCCGCGTTAACGACGACAATGTAGTCACCCGTGTCAACGTGAGGGGTATATTCTGCTTTATGCTTGCCGCGTAAACGACGTGCAATTTCTGTAGCCAGACGGCCAAGTGTTTTTCCATTAGCGTCTACAACGTACCAATCACGTTTGACAGACTCTGGTTTCGCACTAAAAGTTCTCATTTTTAGCTCCAATTTCGGGCTTTGCTTATGCCTGATGATCGTTATTACAATCAAAAAAGAGCGCGAATTTTACAGAAATGCGTTCTCCCACACAACCTATTTCGGACAAAAAAGGCAACTTTTTAAGTTTTCTCGCTTTCAGCGGCGGCCCAATCCGCATCCAATCCACAATTGGTCGTCTAATCTCAGTAATCACGGGCGCTTCGCGGACGCAAATGATAACAATTTTTTGTAAATAAAGCTTTATTTAAAGGGCTTTCTACGTTAAAAAGCCTACCTGATAAGCGCTGCTTTTGACCGGATGTGGTCACGGCGGCTAAATAAAAGACTCAATGACCCTCAAACCAAGGAAAATTAATGGCTACGGCAAAGAAACCAAAGACAATTAAAGATCGATACACCAAAACACAGCTACTTAGCGAAATCGCCGACTCAACCGGCCTGAGCAAAAAGCAGGTTTCCTCAGTATTTGAGGAACTAACTGACGTGATTGAGCGCCATATCAAAAAACGCGCTTGCGGTGAATTTGTCCTGCCCGGACTGATGAAAATCACAACCGTTAAGAAAAAAGCCACTAAAGCGCGCAAGGGAATCAACCCTTTTACTGGTGAAGAGACTATGTTCAAAGCGAAACCGGCTTCCACTAAAGTAAAAGTGCGCCCACTAAAGAAAATGAAGGATATGGCCGCCAGTTAAAACAGATAGCCAGGAGGTGATCGAATTTTTCGGTCACCTTGGTATTTAAAGCCGTTATTGACCTTGCTAATTACTGTTCTAGCTGTAAATCAACATTCATATTTTCATGAAGTACTCGTATGATGACGATCTTGTCACTAAGAATCGTATAGACAATCAGGTGATGTTCATATTGATAAATTCTTACTGGTGGCTTGAATTCAGTTCGCTCTCTGCATATCAATGGTTGCTCCGCTAGAAGCTCTAGTGAGGATTCCAAATCATCAAGGTATTTATCGGCTTGAGCCTCGCCCCATTGATTAAACGTGTACAGCCATACGTCAATCAAATCAAGTTTAGCTTTAGCCTGCTTGTAAATACCCAGGCTACTTGAAAATACGTTGGGCATCTATAAATCAGAGTCCAACGCGGCCTGACTTTTTGCAAGTCGTTTTATTTCTGCCATGTCAAGCTTGCCATCCAAGCCACTTTCCAGCCCTTTAGTGATAGCTTTTTGTAAAGCTAATATCTTATCACTCTGTTCTTGATCCCGCCGGATAAGGTCTCGTACATAGTCGCTATTATTGGAATAACGACCGCCTCTGATCTGCTGCTCCACCCAGTCTCGCATGGGGCTTGGAAGGGAAATGTTCATTGTAGCCATAATACTCACCTCTATATTTCATACTAGATAATGGCAAATATTGACAATGTTTGTCAAACATATTGGTTTTACAGCGCCACTATGTCAAACCTGATTATTTTCTCAGTTGAATCACTGAAATCTAAGCAAAGCCCAACAACGCACCAGTGTTAAGGCAAATGCTCGCTGGCCAGATAATCGTGCGATTGCATTTCCTGTAGACGGCTGAGGGTACGCTTAAACTCAAATGCCAACTGCTTCCCCTGATATAACGCTTCCAGTTCCGCCTCAGCAGTAATCATCAGTTTAACGTTACGTTCATAAAATTCGTCTACCAGACTGATAAAACGGCGAGTCGCGGCGTCATCTTTGGCTTCAAGTTTCGGGATCTGGCTTACCATTACCGTGTGGTAACAGCGAGACAGCTCAATGTAATCAGAATGATTCCGCGCGGTCTCACAGATTTGTGCAAACTCAAACCACACGACCCCTTCGGCGCAACGCACCGTTTGCACCATTCGATTTTCCACTTCAATTTGACTGCCAGCCGCCATTTCTTCGGTAGATAAATGGTCAAAACTTTGATTCAGGTTGTCCACAGCGGCCTGACCATGAGGCGAATGAAAAATGTCCGCCTGCTCAAGCGTTCTCAATCGGTAATCAACGCCGCCGTCGACATTGACTACCTGCGTATGCCGTTCGATCAGTTTTATCGCCGGAATAAAGCGTTCACGTTGCAAGCCGTTCCAGTAGAGCTTTTGCGGCGGAATATTGGAGGTGGCCACCAGCGTCACGCCGCGGCTGAAAAGCGCTTCAAATAATCGCCCGAGCAGCATGGCGTCGGTAATGTCACTGACAAAAAACTCATCGAAACAAATCACACAAGTTTGCTGCGCCAGATCTTCCGCTATTTTTATCAGCGGATCTCTCTGGCCCTTGTGAGCAGTAAGCCGTTGATGCAACTGATGCATAAAACGATGAAAATGCAAACGCATTTTGTTTTCTATTGGCAGCTGATCGAAAAACATATCCATCAGATAAGTCTTACCGCGACCAACGCCACCCCAGAAATACAAGCCCTTCTCCGGCCCAATATCATTGTTAAAACGACTGGTAATTCGTTTCCAGAGATTGTTATTTTGATTTCTTGTGAGCAGTCGACGAAAAAGATCGTCGAGTAATTCGGCTGCCATTTGTTGTGCAGGATCTTTCGAAAAATCGCCAGAGCGCAGATCATTTTGATATTTTTGCAACGGCGTCATGGTCATACTCAACTAACTGCCAGCAGATGGTTAGCGACGAGCTTTTCAACCTGCTGCCTTAACTCAATCAAACGCCCGTGAAAAAAATGGCTGGCACCGCTCATTGTGATCAGGTCTGGCGAGTCATCAAAATGCTTAACCCAACGGGAGACATCAGCATAATCCACAAGCTCGTCCTTATCACCCATGATCACCGACCAGTCGCACGCGGGCCTTTGAAACAGGTTAAAGTCAAACCGTTTAACCGGCGGCGCAACGCTCAATAGCATCGAAGGATTTAAATCGGCCGCCGCAAAACCAGAAACATAAGCACCAAACGAAAAACCACTAAGGATAAGCCTGCGAGCAGGATAATTTATGTTGGCCCAGTTGACCGCCGCAGCCAAATCAAGCTGCTCACCCCGTCCTTCGTCATATTCCCCTTCACTTTTACCGACTCCGCGAAAATTAAAACGAAGGCTCGGGATCCCTAACCCGGCAATACTGCGCGACAACGTATGCACCACCTTGTTGGTCATGCTACCGCCATGCAGGGAGTGCGGGTGACAGTTAACCGAAATAAAAGGGGATTCGCTAATGTGCAGAGGCAAGTCTAGAAGTGCTTCGATGTGACCTGCGGGACCATTAATACTGACGACTTGTGACTGGACTTTCATTGATGAGCTTTTGCCAAGAAATTAAATCAAACTACCCGGTACAAGGGCTTAGGTGGCCTGCATTCTCTCATTTATACCTCGTGCGAGCCAGTGTTGCGTACGGCTGTTTTTTTGAGGTGTTCGCCTTGTTCTTTGCACGCTAAGTTGAATCTACAGACATTAATTTCCTGAATCGACCTAGCCAGGCTTGTTACCACCTCAGGTCGTTTGCGGTAGCGGCGCGAAAATAAAGCGTCCTTGTTTTATTTCTACCAAACGACTCAACTTTGAAACAAACTGTCTTTCTCCGATAAATAACAGAGTCACTTTAGCAAGGCTGTTTTCTGGCAGCGCGGTCAGGGCTTCGCGCAATATTTCGGCTGTGACCGACGGGCTAATGCCAGAGACAGCGATGATGCCCCCTTCAGGCACCATCGAAAGCAATTGCTGGGTTAGCTCAAGGGTTAAACCAGTCAGATATTGACTATTTCCTTCACGCAACGGGGACGTACCAGACTGAATCACGATAGCCTCTTTTTCTGAATAAATAGACACGTCAAAATAAGTGGCATCCTTCCCTAACAAACGCGTGGCCAATGCCCTTCGATCGGAGTAGTTGTCATCCAGATAAGCTTCGTCCCAACGGGAAGAATCGATTGTCACGCAGGCTCCGATTACCAGCGCCAACAACAGTGCCGGTAATCTTTTCAATGCCCGTAGATTTAGAAGTAGTTCAGATGACTGCATTTAGTTGCCTACTGGCTTCAGGGCATCTTCCGGCGGCCCCAAAATAAACTCCATGGTATAAAAATAATTGCCACCGTCCATCACTTTAAATTGCCACTGTTTAATCGCATCGAGTGAAACTTGATCAAAAGTATCTTTGGGGTTGGAGTCAACGACCGAAGCTTTTTGCACGAATCCCTTCTCGTCCACTTCAAGACTCAGTTTAACCCAGCCCTCTACGCCGTTTTCAGCGGCCGCGCTCGGGTAACGCGGTTCAATAACCCTACTCGGCACGATTTCCTGCGGATCATTTTTGGCGACCAGTAAACCGCTGACCGTCGAGATCGAAAAAATCCCAGCTAGTACAACGACCCAGGCGTGCCATTTCTTTTGGTTATTATTTTTTAACATGCTTACTCTCTCCTTTATTAATGAATGATATTTCCACTGACTTATTAGCTGGTTGTTACCAAAATCCAACGAAGAGCTGATCAGCGATTGCGCATAACTCTTACGCTCTTTACCAGATGCATTGACTAAAACACCTGCGTCACAAGACATTTCCTGATCAGCTTCGACTCGCCTGTCAGCCCAATAGAACAGCGGATTAAACCAGAACAGACTCTTAATCAGAACCCTCACAAAATTGACCTGATGGTCGCGCCGGGCCAGGTGATACAACTCGTGCTTGAGAATATGCGACTGACTCTGCTGCGGCAGCGTCAGGAAATTTTCGGGTAAAATCAGGTAAGGTCTCAATAATCCAACGACTGCGGGAACTTTGATCAGACTACTGCAGGCCAGTTGCGGAATTTGTCTGTATTTAAGAGATCGAGTGCCAAGATTGGTTAAATTAATCTTAGTTTTTCCCTGCTTTTTGCTACCCGTAATAGCGTCAATAATCTTTACCGCAGCAGCCTCAAGTTCAGGCGAACAATGGCGCAACGATGATTTTATCCGCCGGTAACTAAGAAAATAAACGCTGCAGCTCATAATGGATCCGAGTAACCACAAAATCACAAACCATAATTGCTGTTGAGAAAGCGCTTCAACCGAGGACAACGACAGAAGTGGCAAGTACTCGCTACCTGCTACAAATAGGCTTGAGCCGGAGGTAATGCTGTGCGATTCCAGCCAGCCTTGTGGCAAGACCAGAAAGATCGGGATAATCAACCAGCTGGCGTAGGCTGCTCTAGCGTTAAACTGCCCAAAAAATCCGCTCCGAAGGACGACAATGAACAAGAGTAACAGGCTGCTCCCCAGCGCTTTTTGGTATAACAACTCAAAAATAGTGGCTATCATTGTTCCATTTCCTTTAAAAGCTGTTTGAGCCGTTCGATATCTTGCGCTGATAGTTTTTCTTTTTTGGCGAATGCCGAAATCAACCCCGAGACGCTACCTTTGAACACCTTGTCAAGAAAGGTAGCCGACGCCTGCTGGACATAGTCCAGTTCGTTGACTTGGGGGTAATAGTGATATTCCCGTCCGCGTTTTTCGAAACTGACAGCCTGCTTCTTGAGTAAACGATTGAGTAGCGTTTTTACCGTTTTTTCGTGCCAGTCTACCGTTGAGTCCAGTTTATCGATGATACGCCGGGCGGTAAGCGGCGATTCCTGCCACAAGACATCCATTATCAATTTTTCTGAATCACTGATTTGCATATTAGTTAACTTTACGCCCATTGATTACAAGTGTAATTTGCATAAAGTATTACAAACGTAATCATTAAGCGCAAGTATTATTTCAAACAGATGACAAAAGCCCGCTGCAAGTATTTGTTATTCGACTCTTTGCCTTATCTGGTATATATTTAGATCGTCAGTTTTATGTTCGTAAAGCCCGAAAAAGTGGCTCTTCAGGTGGCGCGAGGATAAATGTAGTCAACTAACTTCTGGGGAAAACCAATGGAAATTTTTGTAACTTTGATAGGGATCATCGTCGCCGCAGGTGTGGGCTTTTATTTTGGTCGTAATCTTTCTAGCAACGAGAAAGAGCGGGTTCGCCTTGAAGCAGAATTGAAGGAAAAACAGACCGAACTGGAAGCGTTTCGCGGCAAGGTTAACAGCCATTTCGAGAAAACAGCTGAGCTGTTTAATCAGGTATCCGACAGTTACCAGTCTCTTTACGATCATATGGCCAATAGCTCAACCCAGCTTTGTGCCTCACCGACCTTTCAGGCGCTACCACAAGCCAGTGAGGAAGCCGCAGAAGCCATGCCTCACCCGGCGCATAAAACCAATCGCGACAAAGATAATCTGTTCGATGCGGACAACCTGTATAAAGCCCACGAATATCGCAATCAGGCTGAATCACAAAGCGATGAGCCAGAAGCGATAGAATCTAAATTAAAGGAAGACGACAAAGTAGTTGATATTGAAACCGCCAAGGACGATAAAAAAGCACCGCCGCTGGATTACGCGATCAAGGAAAAAGGCGTGGTCAACCACAATAGCCTCGATGTAGACGGGGTTAAGACCTCCTGAGCCGATTGTTTTTACAATAAGGCTTGCGGCAATTGAGCCGTATATTACAATCTGCTTTTCTTCTAAAGGGCCACCATTTGGCCCTTTATTCGTTCTACAATACGATTAAATCCATTTTTGCTGTGGAATATGACACATTCAGCGGCGTTTAGATATGCTAGACTCCGCGGCATTTATGACCGACCGCTGTGGAAGTCTGTAGAAAAATAAGGTCATTCATAAATTCTGGAATTTCTAATATCAATCAGGAAACTAAACAATGAAAAAATTACTTATACTGCTCGTCATTTTGGCGGCCTTGCTAGCGACCCCTTATTTTGTCGGCTCTCAGGCAGAAGGCAAAATGCGAGACGTTTACGCAGAACTAAACAAAATGCCGACCTATGAAGTGACCGTTAGCGAATATAACCGCGGCTGGTTTTCTTCCAGCGCCAAAGTTCGTTTCGCGATTAAAATCCCGCAGACGGCTCAAACAATCCCGGATTTTGGGTTAACTGTGACCCAGCAAATGCAGCATGGCCCTTTCCTGTGGCACTCGCAAGGCTTTGGCGTGGGATTGGTCGATATTGACTTTGGTATCGAGCTGGATGACGCGATGCAAGCGGAACTGGATAAAGTCGATGCGCTCAGCAAAGACAATATCCGGGCTACATCCCGCGTCGCTTTTGGTGGCTCTATGTCTTCCCAGTTTGAAATCACACCCTTTGTCATTGACAAGGAATCGGTCAATATCGCCATTCACCAGGCGCAGGTAACCTCTTCTCTCGATTCTGACAACCATATTCTTGGTCAGGGCGAATGGGATGGCATGAGCGTCAGTGACAAGGGCGTGAAAGTCTTTGAGTTGGGTAAAACCCGTTTTTCCATGGATCAAAAACTGGCAAGCGGAGAGCTACTTTCTCCCGATGCTATTTTTGTCGGTGATTTTTCCATGAACATGGATCGGATAAATGTCCTGGCGGAAACGCCACAACAAAATTTCCAGATGAACGAAATTTCACTAATTGCAACTTCCGATATTAATGACGATTTAGCCAATATCAATATAGTGATGGGTGCAAAAGAGATGAGCGTGATCCAGCAACAATTTAGTGATCTGGTTTACGATGTATCAATTGAAAAGCTGGACGTCGCGACCCTTCAGGAATTCAATCGTTTAATGGCTGAAAATCAGGGCGCAGATCCAATGGTTATGGCTGCCCAGTTTCAATCCGTTTTACCAAAACTGATTGAAAAAGGCCCGATGCTTAAAATAAATCAGATTGGCGTAAACACTAGCGAAGGCAAAATAACCTCCGATATGCAGTTGACGTTCGATAACCAGGTTTATGACGCCAATAACCCGATGACCATGATGCTGGCGTTGGATGCCAAAGCAAAGGGTAACGCCCCGGAAGCCTTTTTTACCAATCTGGGTATGGGTGCCAATATCGAGCAGATGGTACAACAAAACTTTCTGGTGAGAGACAATGACTTACTCAAGTTTGACTTTACCTTTAAAGGCGGTCAGGCGTTACTTAACGGAAATCCCATTCCATTAGGCGCAATGTAACTTTACACATCACCAGTCTACCAGAGGCGCGTCATCCGGTGTTTTTCGGGGACGCGCTTTTTAAGCTCTCGTCCAGACCCACACAAGATTACTTTGATTTAAGACCGATTACGACCCCAACTTTAATGCAATACTTCTCCACAATGGGCAATCTGCTTGCAGCCAGCCGGCCTGGTGCTTTACCATTGAAAATCTATCAGCATCAGAATAATTCTAATCTGAATCATTGTTGAACAAGCTGTATCACTTTTGAGTAACAAACGGATCCAGAAGAAATGAAAAAAATACCAGCGGCTATCGGCTATTTCATTAAGGCTGTCTTATGGGGCACTTTGGTTGGATTTGCCATTCTGTTTTTTATGCCAAACAGCAAAATGCCGTTCAACTGGCAAAGTGCAAACCAGGCCTGGCGCTTTTACGTGTCGCATTCCAAACAGCAATCAGAAGATCTTTGGCACCAACGTCTGGCGGTGGAAGACATTTCCTTTGCCGCAGCTGTGGACAAAGCGCTACCGTCGGTAGTCGAAGTTAATGTTTACCGTCAAGGCCTGAGAAAAAGCGATAAGTTGGGTCCTGATGAAAAAATTAAGGATGTTAGCGTCGGTATTGGCTCCGGTGTGATCCTGAGCGAACAGGGCTACATTGTCACCAACTATCATGTCATTGCCGAAGCGGACGACGTTAGCATTAATTTTCCCGACGGTAGACGCCGTTATGTAGAAATCGTCGGCTTCGACCGCGACACCGACATCGCAGTATTAAAAACCGACCTGAAAGAGTTAAATTCGGCATCACTGGCCACATCCAGAGACGTTAAGACCGGCGACATTGTTATGGCTATCGGCAGTCCCTTCGCGCTGAACAAATCGGTTTCCCTCGGTATCGTGAGCGCGATAACCTTTAATCCGATGTTGTTCCAGACAGACGCCGCAATTAATACCGGTAATTCCGGAGGCGCACTGATCAATTCACGCGGCGAAGTGATTGGAATTAATCAGTCAAAGCTAAGTTCCAGAGGTGGTGGCCAGACCGGTGTTAACTTTGCCATTCCAATTGATCTAGTTAAGAAAATAGTCGAAGACTTGATCATGCACGGCCACGTTCGACGCAACTGGTTGGGCATTAACGCCGTCGAGCTGCCCGAGTACAATCACAAGCAACAATATCCACAAATCAAATTTGGGAGTGGCT
>Ga0316209_1002528_pt1 | contig 14550 bp, 11 predicted proteins | sample 6monopyrite_MG_FD_204945 | JGI IMG/M metagenome (GOLD analysis project Ga0316209, IMG submission 204945) | Microbial mat bacterial communities from mineral coupon in-situ incubated in ocean water Damariscotta River, Maine, United States -... | ecosystem: Environmental > Aquatic > Marine >...
CTGAAGCCGATCACACAAGTTAGATTTTACTGAGTTCTACTGGAAGACAAAAAAGTGATCGTCTTCAATGTTATTGACCGATCGGTTTCATGTTATTACGCATTACTAATGAAGTAAAAATAAGCTATAACCAACGCCTAACCTTGTTTTTGTACTGCACATACTCTTCACCAAATATGCCCTCGATAATACATTCTTCAGGTTTGATTTGAAATTGTGTGATATATAGAATAAAACAGGGCAGAGCAATAAAACCGTAGTAGTTACCAAATTTAAAAATCGCCGCAACAATGATAAATATCATGCCTAGATACATAGGGTTTCTGGTTACACGATAAATACCACCAGACACCAAATGACTAGCCTTTTCAGGCTTGGTGGGGTTAATAGTCGTTTTGGCTTTTCGAAACTCCCAGATGCCCGCTAGAGACACCAATACTCCGGCGACAACAAGATACCAACGTAGTCCAAACAATATGGGGGGAAGGGCCAGTAAAGGTAAGTAGCGGCTGCATCCATAAACCAAAACAATAGAAAGTAACAATATTATTGGAGGGTGAATTTTTAGCTCAAGTGCTTTCACTTGCTGATATTTCCTTTGTGCTGTCAAATGAATCTTTCCAACGCTGCTGAGAGACATGCTGTTTAACTAATTCTAAACACTCATTAACTATTAATAACACTTCTTGGTCGAGCATATGATCTTCACTGGAAAAACGACCTATTCCATGTTCAACAAAATCGTCAATTTTTTCAGGGGTAACATCTTTTAATAGATTGATAATCGATTGTGTCACTATATCAGTGACCGATTGCTCTAAGGTTTTTTCTATTGTGCTACCCAACACAGGTACTAATTTCAAGATAGACACTTGTGAGTTATCCCGTACCGCTTTACCGACACTTTTTTGTACATGATTGCGCACTGATTCACCGTGATCGTTGTGCTCGATTGACTCACCAATATGCACCATTACCGATGACAACCATTGGGTTAAAATTGGCAAACGCGTGGCTATGACTTGTTTGCTGATGTCTTCGATTAAGGGAGATCCCGCTGCTATATCTTTTTGTGCATCAGATAACACTTTAACCACAATACGATCACTGAGTTCTTCAACAAACACATCGTAGTAAAACAAGATAAATCGATATACCGCAGTATCACGTAAATCGATGATTGCATATTTTTGTAATCGGTAAAAAATTGAAAAAATCCGCAAAAATCGGAATATTCTTGCTCCACCCAAAGGTATACAACCGATTAAATCGTACCAATGAATAAAGGGAAAAAAGTACCAACGAATATAGGTCTTGCGGACTAATGCTGCTACCCAACGGACACCAAACTCTGTCAGGAAAATGATTACAAACGCTAAGTCATAGAGTACAAAGTTTTCATGGATCGGCGCATAACCTGAGACTATGTCGGGGGACATGGATGCTAAGATTGACTTAAACGCTTGGGTGGCGAATAAGCCGTCAAATAACAGCCAAATTAAGTTGATGATGAGCAAAGCAAGCATCAACAAGTCGACCATTATCCATGGCCCTTCGTGGCTAGCTTTAAGCTTGGTGTAACTGAAGTTAAGCATTAATAAAACAGCCGTTATATTAAGTGCGTGTTATATCAACAAAAATTTTCAATTTTTGCCCGGGCTGTAAGTATTTTTTAAGCTTACTTTGATTCCATTTTTGAATGTCACTGACTTTGACATTAAATTTGCCAGCTATACGGGCAAGGGAATCTCCATTACGGACGGTGTAGGTGAGTGTGCGCATAACAGCATCTTTACGTTGCCCTTTACTGACGTTATTAACCCAAACGACTAAATTTTTACCTGGACGTAGCGTATCTGTTGGTGCCATGCCATTCCACTTCGCCAGTTGCCGTAAATTGACTTTGTATTCGCGGCTAAGATCCCAAAAGGTATCGCCACTTTTCACTGTATGGTCCAGTTTATATGCACCGCTTATTTTCGACTGGGTTTTGGCTAAGCGCTGTTCTTGAGACAACGAGTAAGACTCCAGAGATTTAAGTGCCACCGGAATGATGAGATATTCGCCTGAGATAATTACATTACTTCTTAATTCATTTACTTTGCTGATGATATCGGTAGTTGTGTGATATTTTTTTGCTAGTTTTAATAAACTGTCACCACCTTTGACTTTATGCCTGACCCAATTTAGTCGCTGAGAGCTATCTGTTTTAGCCAATTCAACAGTGAACTTTTCGACCTTATCTATTGGCAATAATAACTTATATGGCCCATTAGGATCGGTGGCCCAGCGATTGTAACCGGGGTTTAGTGCGTGTAGCTCTTTTAATGTGAGTCCAGCCATTTCTGCAGCTAAGGCTAAATCAATTTGTGTGCCTACCATGACTTCTTGAGTTAATGGCATGTTGTTAATTTCAGGCCACTCAAAATTATACTGCTCACTTTTATCTAAAATGTCCGCAAGAGCGAGAAGTTTAGGCACGTATGCTCGGGTTTCTTTGGGTAAATCCAAGCTCCAAAAATCGCTAGGCTTGCCCATTTTTTTGTTCTTTCTGATAGCTCTTTGTACACGTCCTTCACCGCTATTATATGCGGCCAATGCATGTAACCAATTACCATCAAACATCTTCACTAAGTAATTTAAGTAGTCAATAGCGCCTTGAGTAGAAGCCATTACGTCACGGCGGCCGTCGTACCACCATGTTTGTTTCATACCAAAACGTTTACCTGTGGAAGGGATAAACTGCCACATGCCAGCTGCGCGACCATGAGAATAGGCAAATGGGTCAAAAGCACTCTCTACTATGGGTAATAGTACGAGCTCTAAAGGCATATTTTGCTGTTCCATTTCTTCGACTATTAAGTGCAAGAAAGGCTTGGCTCGCATTGCCACACGTTGCATATAATTAGGATGTTTAAGGTACCAGTTACGTTGTGCTGCAATGCGTTTGTTATCTGCAAATTCAAACTTAAGCTGGCTACGCACCCTTTGCCAAACGTCCTTTATTTCGATTTCGGCGGCGGCCACAACAACTTCTTCTGGCACTTCAAGGGCCATTTCGACTGGCTCAACTGGGTGAGTAATAGGAATGATGCCTGACTGGGCCGACTCACAATCAAAATGGTCTTCTGCCTGTTCTTTAGATTGCTCACAGGAGACTACAATTTGCTCAGCAATTTGGTGTTCTTGTTCAAGTTGACTAGCTTGATCACTTTGTGTTGTTGTATTACAAGCAGACAAAGTACCAATTAAGACTAGTGATATGAGAGTATGTGAACGCAATGTGTTTCCTTTTTATTATTGTGTACTGCAATTTGTTTTTATCTTACTAACAGGTATGACATATAAACGCTGCCTTAAATGCCTATTTTACCCATTAAAAATTATCTTTCCAGCTTCTTAACGAAGCAAAAATGGCTTGTTCAGATGTTAAAGATGTCCCCATATTTTGGCTTACATTTGTCATCAACTCTGGGCTAGAACAACGTAAAAATGGATTCACGGCTAGCTCCCTGATAATACTAGAAGGCAGAGTAGGAATGTTTTTTTCTCGTTGTTGCTTAGCCCACTGTTTATAATCAATTAATGCTTGGTTATTTGGCTCTACCACTTCAGCAAAAGCAATGTTTGCCAAGGTGTATTCGTGAGTACAGTAGACCACAGTGTCTGCAGGAAGTGCCTTTAACTTAGCTAAAGATTGCAACATTTGCTGTGGTGTGCCTTCAAATAATCGACCACAACCAACCGAGAATAATGTATCTCCGCAAAATAATCCGCTATCACCATAATAGGCAATATGATCTAAGGTGTGTCCGGGTACTTCTAAAACCGAAAATTTCACGTCAAGTTTTAACAGCTCAATATGATCACCTTCTGATAAGCGAGTCGTAATTTGCTTAATATCTTTATTTTGCGGACCATACACAGGAATATTGGGAAAGGCTGCTAGCAGTGCATCGATGCCACCTGTGTGATCCCAATGATGATGAGTAATGAGAATAGCTGATAAAGTTAGCTTATTATTTTGGCAATAGGCTAATACAGGCGCAGCATCGCCAGGATCCACAACAGCACAATGGGTTTGGTTACCTAGACACCAAATATAATTATCATTAAATGCCTTAATAGGGAAAACGCTTACAGACATATTGTGCCTCCTTTATATATCCATAAAAATTAGAATTAACAGTTTCTTGCTTTTAGAGTACCATAAATTGGATGAGACCAGCGTTAATCAAAAACCACCCAACCAAACCAGAGTTATGGCAAGATTTACCTCTTGGTAATGAGCTTAAATGTCTGATTGAAAAGGAAATAGCCGAAGTCAGTCGCAAATTTTTTGGTTATCACTTAGTTCGTCTGGGACATTTAAGTAGCCAAATTGAACTTGCTGCCTGCCCGATAAAACATCAAATCAATATCACATCCAATCCGCAATCTTATACTAGCTTAGTCGCGTCGTCTGCTGACTTACCTGTCTGTGAAAACAGTGTTGACGCATTTTTGTTGGCTCACGAACTAGACTTTGCCAAAGATCCTCACCAAATATTAAGGGAAGTAGACAGAACAATTATGCCTAATGGCTATGTGGTGATTACTGGTTTTAACCCTTTTAGCCTATGCGGCTTATTTAAATATTTACCCATCAATAAAGGCAGCGTGCTACACGACGCACGTTTTTTTAGCTGCGCTAGGGTAAAAGACTGGTTGCAGTTATTGGGTTTTGAAATAGTCGATGTTAAACACTTATTGTTTAATGAATTATTTTTACAACGAAAACTTAGAGCGTCCTCAAAATGGAGCCGATGGTGTCACCAATATTTGCCTATATTCACTTCTATGTATGTAATAGTCGCCAGAAAACGAGAAATTCCGTTGTCGTTAATTAAACCTAAATGGAAAACCAATACTAAATTCTCAACTGTCGGTGCTAGTGTCAGAAGTGCTGTGATGCAAGTTGAAGCGCCTTGGAAAGCCAACAAATAAAGCGTTTTAGCCACCGACACAGAGCGCTTCGCCACACAGAGGAACAGATTTTTAAGAATAAGAAAAATGTATTATTTGTTTAACCTTCTTTGCGTTCTAAGCTAAACAACCTTTTTCATCTTTTCATCTTTTCATCTTTTCCTCTGTGCTCTCTATGCTCTCTGTGCTCTCTGTGCTCTCTGTGCTCTCTGTGTCCTCAGTGGTGCAAAATCTTTATGTTTTGAGAGTAGTTACTTAACTTTCATCCCGGGTTGCGCACCGTCGTCCGGGTTGAGTATCCAAAGGTCTTCACCACCAGGACCTGCGGCTAACACCATGCCTTCGGACAGTCCAAAACGCATTTTACGAGGTGCTAAATTAGCCACCATCACCGTAAGTTTACCTTCAAGATCTTCTGGCTGATAAGCAGATTTAATGCCTGCAAATACTTGGCGAGATTCGCCGCCCAAATCTAATTCTAAACGCAATAACTTATCCGCATTTTCTACATGTTCTGCTTTAGCAATACGCGCAATACGCAAATCGATTTTTGCAAAGTCTTCAAAGCTGATTGTTTCAGCAATTGGATCTTTTGCTAATGGACTATTGGGATCAAGTTGTACTGTTGGTTCTAAGTTTTCTTTTGAATCTTCAATCATGGCGTTCACTTTATCCATATCTACCCTTTGCATTAGGGCTTTAAATTTATTGATAGGGTGATCAGTTAATACACTTTGTGAACTTTCCCAGCTTAGTTCGTCGTTTAGGAATGCTTCAGATTGCGTCGCCAAAATCGGCACCACAGGTTTTAAGTACACCACTAAAATACGGAAAAGGTTAATACCTAACGAGCAAACATCATGAGTAAATTGCTGTTTGCTTTCGTCTTTAATCGTGACCCAAGGGGCATTTGTATCAATAAACTGATTGGCTTTGTCGGCCAAAGCCATAATTTCACGCACTGCTTTGTGATACTGACGCTTTTCAAAGGCTTCGGCAATAGACGCTTCCGCTTGATGAAATTCGGAAACTAATTCCGGTTCAAGCACATTATTCGATAACTTACCGTCAAAACGTTTAGTAATAAAGCTCGCACAGCGGCTGGCGATGTTCACTACCTTGCCCACTAAGTCAGAATTGACTTTTTGGGCGAAGTCTTCAAAGTTAAGATCAATGTCCGATACCGCATCACTGAGTTTAGAGGCAAAGTAATAACGTAAATATTCTGGGTTCAGGTGGTCTAAATAAGTACGGCCTTTTATAAAGGTGCCTTTTGACTTAGACATCTTGGCACCGTTAACAGTAACAAAACCATGTACGTTAACACCTGTAGGCTTTCTGAATCCTGCACCATCAAGCATAGCTGGCCAGAATAAACAGTGGAAATAGGTAATGTCTTTGCCAATAAAGTGATAAAGCTCGGCGTCAGAGTCTTTATTCCAATACTCGTCGAAGTTTAAGCCGTCGGTTTTATCACACAAGTTTTTAAAGCTGGCCATATAACCAACTGGGGCATCTACCCATACATAAAAGAACTTGCCAGGTGCATTAGGAATTTCAAAACCAAAATAAGGGGCATCACGGCTGATATCCCATTGGTGCATGCCTTCTTCAAACCATTCTTTGAGTTTGTTGGCAATCTCTGGTTGCACAGCGCCGCTTTGTAACCAGTCTTGCAACATGTCTTGAAACTGCGGCAAGTCGAAAAAATAATGTTCAGAATCACGCAACACAGGCTCGGCACCGGATACCACAGAGCGCGGGTTTTTTAATTCAGTTGGGTCGTATGTGGCACTGCATACGTCACAGCTGTCGCCATTCTGATCTTCTGCAGCACACTTTGGACAAGTACCTTGTACAAAACGATCTGGCAAAAACATTTCCTTTTCAGGATCGTACAACTGACTAATGATACGTTTACTGATAAAACCCGCATCGTCTAAACGGTTATACACTAACTCGCAGAGTTCTTTGTTTTCGTCTGAATGAGTGACATGGTAGTTGTCATAATCCACCCCAAAATCGATGAGATCTTGATGATGTTCATCACGGGTTTGCACCACCATTTGTTCTGGCGTAATACCCAACTGTTGCGCTTTAAGCATAACAGGCGTGCCGTGAGCATCGTCGGCACATACGCTGTAACAGCTATGACCGCGCATTCGCTGAAACCTTGTCCAGATATCGGTTTGAATATGCTCTAAAAGATGACCTAAATGAATGGAGCCATTGGCATAGGGAAGGGCACTGGTAACGAGAATTTTGCGAGTTTGTTCGGGCATGGTGACTTATGTTTAATCGATTTTTAAAAAGGTCGCAAATAGTAGCGAAAATACGCCATCATTGCATTACGAAATTCCGTTTTGGTTAGACAAAATTAAGACGAGACATGTTATTTGGCAGTTAAGGATAGATAAAATAAAAGCTTCACTAAAGCTGACCTCTGTTAGGAATATTATGTGGGAGAGCAATAAAAAGTTTAATACTAAGTATTAAAGAATCATTCTGAATTGGTTTGGAGTGGTTTGAGCGTGAAAAACAGTCATGCGACTGAATGAATAGGGACTACTAAGTTAACGCTCTGTGCTGCTGTCGAATCGCATTGGTTTACGACAAAAACTGCCTGAAACCGGACATTATATTTTCTTGATTTCCAGCTTCGTTGTTCGACGAGATAATGCCAATACTTGGCATTTGATGTGATGGTACTGTCAAGTTACCGAATTTTGATGAACAGAATGACGATTTAACTACCTATGCCATATTTTGCTGTAACTGACGCATCGAACAAAAAAAACGATTATGCTGAAAATGTCTCAAATCAGAATTTTCCTTGCTTAGCCATGTCGAATTATACCGTCAATTAAGTGATAACAGGGGAATGCGGTGTAACCATACGATTGTACCTTTTAGTACAGTAGTACAAAATATAGAAAACATGAGTATCGTTTTTTTGATAGTCATTATTTCGCCTTCTGAGAGTATTCATAAACCCACCATTTTGCAGCTGGGGCCAAAATGGATTATTTACCGATATCATATCCTTCGATTGAGGTAATACTTACTGTCACGCCGCAAGACCTTGAAAAAGTGGCGAATCAACAAATTTCAGCGTCACAACGCTTGATTAAAGAATAAGCCAGAATCTGCGATCGTAATTTGCTAATTCATCAACACAGCCTTGATAATGGCTGCTTACAAGTAGCGCTGTAACCGGGCATATTTTCGAACATTTAATTAGCTAACCAAGGTTCATTTTGTACTCTTAACATCGCCTCAATGCGATTTTCAACGTTGAGTTTCGATAAAATAGACGAGACGTGATTTTCAATAGTCCGTTGTGAACGAGACAGCGCATTAGCAATATCTTGATTTGACGCGCCTACTGCCAATAGTTTTACTACTTCTTGCTCTTTGGACGTCAGTCCTGCTGGATGTTGACGTGTTTTTGCATAAGGTCCCCGACGTGTTTTTGGCAACTGATCAACAAAACCTTCCTCCGTTGCGAGTTGTTTGAGTTTAATTAATACCCCATTGGCCTGCATGTTACCTAAGGCCAAACTTGCGGTTGCGAAGGCAGATTGGCGATTTTTGCCTTTAGTTTGTAATAGACAAATGGCAGCATTAAAGGGCATATCTAAAGACTGCCAGTTGTCATAAGCCGCTTGTATGTGGCCAAGTAATTCACATTGGTAGGGTTCGGGTATTGGTTTGTTTTTGTTTGCGAATTGTATGCTTTGAGGAGTAGATAGATGCATACGTGATATCCATGCCGATAACTCCCCTAATTGCCAAACGTTGAGAATGTCAGAATCTAAATCGGATAATGACTTAAGTTGTTCAATCGCTAGTTGGCGATTATCCGTTAGCCATGCTCCCTCGATAATTCCAAATCGCGCAGGAATAATGTATTGATTTTCGTCAGTTGCCAAAGCATCGCTTAATGCTTGTTGCAATAACTGCTCACTGTCCGCCATTGCCATTCTTGAGCGCACTCGCGCCAACACAATCAATGCGGGAAGTTTCATCAACAAGGTCTGATTTTCTAGATTTTGTACTCCAGCAGCAATGGTTTCTGCCTCAATTAATCGGCCTTGTTCCAGGCGAAGAAACGCATGTATGCCAACTAAATAATAAGTCCAGGAATCGAGATCATGAGCGGAGTCATACTGAATACCTTTAGCGGTTAACTCCTCAGCCAATGATAGGCACTTAAATCGCACGCAATAATCAGAGTAATTAGTATATACCCGCGCGGCTTCTTCGTGCATGCCATGCATTTTTGACAAGGTTAAACTCTCGTTTAACATGGCTTCACCGGCCACATCACCTTTCATCAAAAGTGCGGTGCCTACATTCGTCAAGGCATGAACCCTGACCGCCGGATTATTAAATTGTTTTTCAAGGGCCAAGACTTTATTACCCCACAATACAGCTTCTTCAGTGCGGTCGTTCAACATATCCAACTGCGCGCGCATAGAATAGGCCATGGCTAATTCACTAGAGGCTGGCATTTGTTCAAATATGTTGATCGCATCATTGGCATAGTGTTCTGCGCGCTCTGCTTGGCCTTGATACCAATATAGCCTTGACAACCATCGAAGGTTTTCACCAATTTTATCTTTGCGACCCAGTGCTCGCCATAACGTGATAGCCGTGCGGCGAGCATCGATCACTGAAGGTTTCAGATGTGCGGTTAAACCAACTTCGTAAGCCCAGTTTTCGTATAAGGTGGCAGCAAGTTCAGTATCAGCATATTCAACAAACTTTAAGGCATTTTCATAATAAGAGGCCGCTTCTTTATGTGCCCCCAAATTTGCCGCCTCGGTTGCGGCCAGAGGCGCGTATTTAAGGACACTATCCGCATCTAGTCCACCTTGTGCATGATGGGCAAGCCAAGCTAGATTGTTGGTTAAGCCTACTTCTCCTAGACTCGCCAAAATACTGCGATGTAGGCGTTTTTTCTGGATCTCCGACAGGCTTGCCAGCGTTGCTAAACGGGCTAACTCATGGCGAAAACGAAACTCGCCCTTAGCATCACATTGCAAAAGCTTGCGTGCCACACATGCCATGGCATAGGTTTCACCTTGCTCAGCAAATAGATGTTCAATTAACGCCACCGGAATGCTGTAGGGGATTAGGCTGAGTGTTTGTAAAAGTATTCGTTCCCCGGCGGCTAGTTGGTGTAAACGCGCAGCAATTGCGTCGTGTATTGATGACGGAATGGCCTGATCTTGATTGGTCTTACTAGCCAAAATTTCAGTAATAAAAAAAGGATTACCAGCAGTAATGTTGTGTAAGCTTTTGGCATCGTGATAGGTGTTTTTAGTTAGGTTCTCAACTGCCTCAATACTTAAAGGGCTTAGTTGAATCCGAGTCGTGTGTGCAGAAGGTGCGAGGTTCAAAACCGAACTCAATGGATGTTCAACAGTGACTTCGTCATCTCGATAGGTAAGGCACAACATCAGCAGTTTTAGATGAAATGATTTTTCGAACCACCAAAGGGCTAGCGAGGAGCTAAAAAAAGACTTTTCGCGCTATTATCCTCTCTGAAAAATGTTTTTATATTTTGTGAACTTATTGTCAAAGCCAAGATCAGATCAAATCAATAACCAACTAATGTATTTGGTAACTTTGTGGTCTCATTACTTAAAACAAAAAAACATCTGAACTTTGAAACACTTAGAAAATCGATGGCTAAGTGTTTTAGTGATATTCCAGACAGTCGTCAACAAGGTAAATGTATCTACAGCCAGCATGATGTTTTGATGAGCGCCTTTGCTTGCATGTTCTTTCAAGATCCCTCATTACTGCATTTTCAAACACGCCTTGAGCAAAAACATCAACGTAACAACCTGAGAAACATTTTTAAGGTTGACAATATTGGCAGTAATCATCAAATACGTGATGTGCTTGATAAAATACCCAGCGAAGCGTTATCACCTATATTTAAAGACTTTCATGAAAAATTAAGACGACACTAGCATTTAGAAGATTACGCTATTTTGCCCAACGTGTTGATGTGCACTATTGATGGTACACAATATCACAGCTCACCATCAGTGCACTGTGATGGTTGTTTAACGAAAGAGCACAAGTCAGGTGAGCTCACTTATAGTCATGGCGTCCTACAAGGTGCCATCATGCACCCTGATAAGAAACAAGACTGTGAACTCAATGCCTCTAAACGCTTTATCGCCAACTTGCGCGCAGCACACCCAAGACAAAAATTCATGCTCTGCGGTGATGGGTTAATGTCAAATCAGCCCCTAATTGAAGAAACACTCGCAGGCGGTATGCATTATTTATTTGTGGCCAAGCCAGGCAATCATAAATATTTAGGGGAGTGGCTTAGCGCTTATGATGCGCTGCCCACCACTGAATGGACTGATGTTAAAGGCAATCGCCACATTTATAGTTGGAAAAATGATGTGCCACTCAATGGAAATGAAAAGACGATAATGGTGAATTGGTTTCAATATCAGTTTAAAAATAGCAGCGGAAAAATCACCAAGACTCATAGCTGGGTAACAGACATAGAAATGAATAAAACGAATGTCATTGCCATGACTAAGGCAGGTCGATGCCGATGGAAGATTGAAAATGAGTGTTTCAACACGCTCAAAAATCAAGGCTACTACCTAGAGCATAATTACGGTCACGGGGATAAAAACCTAAGCTACAACATGTACCTCTTGACGTTGCTAGCCTTTTACTTCCATCAAATTTTTGAATTAACCGATGGGGTATACCAAGCTTGCCGCCAATCGTTTGGCTCTAAATCGCATTTATGGGAAAACTTTAGAGCGAGCATAAGAATGATAATTGTAGAGGATTGGGCACAATTAATGGATTTAATGCTGAGGCCTGATGATTATGAGGTAATGAGACCGAAAAAAATCTGAGTGGAAATGTATAAAATACTGCACTGAGCTGTGCAGCTCGACCTGTGCCTGACATAAAAGTTGAAAAATGGTTTGTGTACAGTGAGTTGATAAAAAACAAGAAAATGAATAAAAAAATCATTTTAGCTCAGAGAAAACCAAATCACCGATAATTGCTGACTTTTGAGCTATTCAGTATGAAATTTTACTCTTCTCCTACATGATACCCATTAATATCGATACTCGCTAGTAAATCGTCAATGCAGAACGAAGGTAATTATCTCCACTAGGCTATTCAATAAGTAAGACCTATCGACAATTAGCCTGACAAACGGCAAAATATTGTTACTTACAAACCGTGCAAGTAGCGTAAGCTTCGCACGGAACTAATTTTACTTAAAAAACCAACAAAAAATCGAGCCCATATTTATGCGTTTATGTGACAAAGATATCTATCAATATATCCAAGACGGCAAAATCAAGATATCCCCTGAACCAAAATATGAAGAGATCAGCGGTGTCACAGTTGATATCCGTTTGGGTAATAAATTTAGAGTGTTTGAAGATCATCAGGCACCCTACATTGATTTAAGCGGCTCAAAAGAGTCAATGCAAACCGCGCTCAACTCAGTGATGAGTGATGAAATTGTGCTCGAAGAAGGCAAGGCTTTTTTCTTGCACCCTGGTGAATTGGCGCTGGCGGTCACTCATGAGTCTATTACCTTACCCGCTAATGTGGTGGGTTGGTTGGATGGTCGTTCGTCTTTGGCGCGTCTTGGCTTAATGGTGCATGTGACTGCCCATAGAATTGATCCGGGATGGTCGGGTAATATAGTGCTGGAATTTTTTAATGGCGGTAAATTACCCCTAGCCTTAAAACCTATGATGAAAATTGGCGCGGTCAGTTTTGAGGTGATGTCAGATCATGCAGAAAAACCTTATAATGCGCGTATTGATGCGAAATATAAAGGTCAAGACGGAGCCGACGCCAGTCGTATTAGTGCGGATGATAAACATAATTAAGTTAAGGCTTTCGAGTCTGTTCTAACGCTACCAGGGCTCACTCCCAAAATACGCTTAAAGGCTTTGGAAAATGAAGATTCGTTATCGTAACCCACGGCTAAGGCCGCTTCTAGGGTTGTGCTTTTTGCATCTGCCAACATTCTATAAGCGATAGACATGCGCCATTGGGTAACGTAATCCATGGGTGTTTGTTTTAACACTGATTTAAATAAGTTGCTAAAACCCGCTCGGGACAAAAAAACCATATCTGCCATTGCATCCACTGTCCAATTTTTGGCAGGGCTGCCATGAATTGCTTGCACAACCGGAGCTAGTTTAGGGTGTAACAAGGCTGCTATTATGCCTTTATCTGCAGGCAAACTTTGTCTAAGTACAATGGCTAATAACGCTTCTGCAATTTTATTCATGACCAATTCGGCCCCCGGTTTGCCCGAAAGTGACTCCTGCAATAGCGCAGCGATAAGAAAGGGCAAACTGCTGTTCGAACTGTTTTGGGATGTTTTTTTAAGTAGCACTATGTTTGGTAAAAACTCGGTTATGTTACTAAACATCGGATGTTTGTGGGCAAAGTAGCCGCATATAAGCCCCGTTCCACCTTCGAGTTTGCCTTCACTAAAATCAAGAGATATACCCGTATTAACAATTTGACTGAAAGTGTTGTCGTTGCTAATACAGTGCTTTATGTCTTTAGGAAATAGCACCATGTCGCCTTCTTCAAGCCTATATATTTGAGGATCATCACCCACAGTTAAATAACACTCACCGTGGCTAACTATATGAAAATTCATATAGTGCAAACCAGAAGTATCTAACGCCCAGCTTCCGCAGTATTGACCGTTATGAAAAATTTCTGAAGAAACCTTAAAGGTAGAAAATAGCTGATTTAACACATCCATATACGATTAGACATAAACCTTATTGCTTGAGATATAGGCAGCTTATCAGATAGTCCCTAATATTTGCTGTACCTAAGTAAGTTACATTTTTAAAACACGGGAATAAATCATGAAAAAATTATTTAACCTCAAAACATTGTTTGCAGTCGCAGCGATTGGCATGTCTTCAATTTCATTCGCTGGATTTGATACAGAAACAGACAGAAACAGTGTTATTTTGGCAGGCCATGATGCGGTCGCTTATTTTACTGAAAATAAAGCGATAGTAGGAAGTGCGCAATACACAGCAGTGTACAACGATGCCATATACCGTTTTAGCTCAGCAGAAAATAGAGATGTTTTTGCTGCCACACCTTCTAAATATGCACCAGCATATGGCGGATTTTGTGCCTATGGAGCCACCTTTGGTAAAAAATTCGAGATAGATGGTAAGGCCTTTGAAGTAGTAGATGGTGTGTTATATGTAAATAAAAATCTGTCTGTTAAAGAAGCTTGGAGTGAAAGTATTCCTAAGCACATTAGTCAAGCGAATGACGAATGGCCAGTGATTGAATTTAAAGACGCTAGCACTTTGTAAAATAGCTAGTGGCATTGCCCTTACCAAGCCTCGTAAAAACGGGGCGTTTTTATATTATGACGAAATAAGGTGTCTGCAATGCCAAAAATTTGTCTAACAATTAAGCAAACACCCATTTACCAACTATTATCCGTTGCAAACAAAAAATATTTCCGTAAACTGCGCAGCTTCGGTCGGTGTGTAGCGCAGCTTGGTAGCGCACTTC
>Ga0316209_1002529_pt1 | contig 14536 bp, 11 predicted proteins | sample 6monopyrite_MG_FD_204945 | JGI IMG/M metagenome (GOLD analysis project Ga0316209, IMG submission 204945) | Microbial mat bacterial communities from mineral coupon in-situ incubated in ocean water Damariscotta River, Maine, United States -... | ecosystem: Environmental > Aquatic > Marine >...
ATCGCCGCAGCGTGCCTGTAACTGTAAACGTCATAAAGATCTAGCACGCTTGGAGCAATATGTCTGCGTACCTCTTCAACAGAATCTGCGTTCGGGCCAGGCTTAAGAGAGATCTCATCTTGTTCTTCGTTTTGACTCATAAACAGACTTCAGTCAAAGTGTCTATAAATCGCAAACGGGTGATTGCAACCACAAAGTATGATTTCTCTTCCAATCAGTGCATCATAGAGCCAGTAATACATTTTAACAACCGTGTATTACGAATTGAAAGAGAAAACGAAAGTCCGACTATTTGAAGTCAACGCCTGCTTTTTCGAGAACCCATGCCGCGAGTGCAGGGGTGTCGTTGCGGCGTAAAACGGGAAGGGTTGTCGTGTAGTCATCGTCGGTAATGAGCGCAGAAAAGTCTTCATCCTGGGCGATCATCGGTTCGGAGGTATTTTCTGCCCGCCAGACTTCGAGTTTTATTGCAGTCGTTTTTGAATCCCCTTCAACCAACACCAAATCACATTGATCCATCAGCGATTGAAACAGCTTGTACCGCTGCTCTGCTTGAACTCCCGTATCATCTTCTCCCGGTTCTGGTGGCTTCGGATTGGGCCAAAAGACAGCGTTCATCGCCGGGGATAAAATCCCAATCGCGCTGGAACCAGCTTCCCGATGCCGAAACGAATCTTTGCCGGGGGTATCCAATTCATGGTGATGATGCGTGTGCTTGATTGTCCCAACCTGATACCCCTGCTGCGTCAACCACTCGACCAATTCAACAATCAGCGTCGTCTTGCCGCTGTTTTTACGGCCAACAATATGTATTCGCTTCATCAATTATTTCCAATAAAGTAGCCATCTGGGTATTCAACCTTGAGGATTCTTTATTTTATGAATTATTACGGAAATAAACAATCGGGCTGCAAGTCGTTTTTAGCATCGGTCAAACAAATACCAGATGAACTTACAGAAGTAAGCAATGACGAAGCAGTAACTGTTTTCCTGATACTAACCCGGACAAGCCGAAACCAAACAGGAAGCAGGTTAGTGTTTTATCAATGAGATGTTGCGCAAAAGTGGCAGGATATTATTGCCACGAAAAAGAAAAACGTGAACCACGGAGTCACGGAGAACACTGAGACAAAGAAAAAAGTGGTGCCTGATATATGAAAAAAGAGTTTCACGCAAAGACGCGGCGACGCAAAGAAATCAAAAACAGAAGAGAAGAAAAAGAAAAATATTTCAAAATGGTTTCAGTCGTTCGATCGAATCTCATTTGATTTAGAACGCAATATGAGAAACTCTTTGCGTGAGTATTTTTCTCCGTGACCTCTGAGTCTCCGTGATTATTTTTATTTTTCCTGTTTGGTTCCGGCTACGCCGGGTTAGGCTTTCCCAAGCCGTCTGTGATGATGACCTGCGGGATAGACGGTTTTGAAAAACGTCTTACGGGTCACTCTTTTCCGGTAAGCCTGATGATGTTCCAGTTCAGCATCGCCCAAGCAAGAACTGTCACATCTGTTTTCGTTTTTCGTAGGATGGTGTGCTTGCACGAATCTTCGCGTGCCGGATTGCGTTCCATTACAGAAAAGAGTGAGAACAGTGATGATCCAGCGACGGATTCACCGGTGTTAAATTAATGACATGGAGATCACATTTGATGGGGCAAGCACGCCATCCTACGGCTCATAGTACGACAGTAATTGTTTGACCGAAGCTAAAGTGGATTACAGCCGTACCAAAGTTCGTGAAAGGAAATCGGAAAAGCGATTCCAGAGAGAACTGTTTGCCGTTCGCAGGCGGACACGACAAAGTTGGTAGTAGCTCATCGCGGAATCCGATTGTTCCTCTGCAATGCTAACCACAGCGTAGAAGTATTTTTTCTTGCTTCGGCCTGGCTGCTGGTTTAAATAGCGATGCAAAAGTTGCTGATCGGGAAGCAGTTCTTTATCGACAAAGCGAGCTTCGTGCATCGTGAGTGAGATTCCTCTCAGGATTCCCGTGAGTCGGTTTTCAGGAGACTCTTTGGAAAAAATCAGGACGTCTGTTCCAACCGCAACATTGCGTGCCCAGTGTTCTTCAACAGCCAGTAAAACTTCATACGAATCTGGTTTTGTGATCATACCAATCCGAGTTCCTTCCGGGATGAATGCAGCATGATAAGCTTCTTCAAGCAGTGAAGATCCTGAAAGATGTTGCTGCAGATTTTCCTGTCGCTTACTTAAAAACTGGTTCTTATAAAGTGATGGGTCAGGAATGAGTTTTCCCGTATCTTTTGCTGTTAAGCGAAGAGATGCTTTTTGTCGTCGTAATTGATCCTGCTCATTCTGCAGCGAATGCCGTATTTGATTGAGCAGTAATAATGTTTCGGTACTGTTTTCATACTGAGTTCGTTTAATTTGTATCGCTTTAATTTTAACCTTCAACGTTTCAATTCTATTTTGCAGAGTGAGCAGTTGTTGATCCAGGTGAGTATTTTGTAGTTGAAGAACTGTTGCACCTGCATGAATTATTTCACCAGGGCGAGAGGCTTGCATAATGTGGCCTGGATTTGTTGCCACGATTGTCTGTCGGCTGACCGGTCGAATGACCCCAATGGCGGGAATTCTACGTGGAATCGGAATAAGTATTCCCAGTAGAATAATACTTGTCAGAAGAATTCCTGTCGCCATTGCTCGCCATTTCCTGCGACCGCGCTGGTGAAATTCGTTTTTTGCTTCCTGCTGGAGTTGCTTCCCGGTTGCACGTAATTGAGCAGGCACGATCAGAATTCCCAAGATGAGTGCAAAAACTTCCAAATGAAACGGTTTGAGCACAAAATGCAAACCGATCAGAATGATCAGAATCACAAACCAGAGATAAACGCCGGAAGCTAAACCGTAGGTTGCCAGCGATGGAGAAAAGTGCTCTCGAATTTTACCAGGTTTTGCACCAAACAGAAAACTCCAGAAACTTTGACGTGCCTGCCTTTGCGACTCTGTTCGCATATTGGGAATTCCGAGTAAATCACTCATCATGTAATACCCATCGTATCGCATGAGTGGATTTCCATTGAGCAACACCGAATTAACGGAACCAAAAATGGCTAACAGTAAACAGGCTGAATGCAAGAATCCCGGTTGTGTCATCGACCAGATAATCAGGCAGGTTGCTGCCACCCACAGATCGACAATTATACCCGCAGCACTGACAGCGACCCGCTGCCTGCGGCGGGGAAAAGTCCAGGCATCGGTCACATTGCAATACAGGCAAGGCATGAATGCAAGAAACATAATCCCCATTTCATGGCAACGCCCCCCGTACCGATGGCAAGTTAGTGCATGACCAAATTCGTGCAAAACTTTTGTGAATCCAATCAGTAAAACAATCATCAACCAATGTTGCGGCTCAAACAGAAGAGGCAATTGAGCAGCTTCTAAAACAATTTGCCCAAACCGATTTACTGCAATAGAAATCGCGAATATAAACAAAACCAGAGAAGCGAACAGAAAGCCGCGAGAGTAAATGAACCCCGTTGTTGAACTGAGCATCTCCAGAAATCGTTGCGGATCCCAACCGCGAAACCGAATCACCAGTGGATTCGAAAAGCGTTGCCAAAACTGGCTGGCTCGTTTAGAGGTTACCGGCAGTCCGACCGCAGCTTTCAACTTTTGCAGTTCGAAAGGATCACAAATTAGCAATCCTTTTATCGCCCAGTCTGCCACTAAATTCTGATACTCAGAAGAGGTCAACGTTCTGGGAGCAAATTTCAATTCAAACTGTTTTTGGATTTCAGAAAAAGATTCTTTTCCGTTAAGACTGCTCAGCAGGAAATACTCTTCTTCTCCCAGATGAAAACATTGCCGATTGAGAGGATCGCGCACGACCCATTGCATCTGAGTTTTAGTCCCTGTGCTATCCTCCAGATGAAAATATTCAAGATCAGATCGACGACGAAAATCCACATGGCCTCCCTGATAGGAATGATGAAACTCTCAATTATTGGTGCAACTTCTCAAGCAAAGTTATTGCTGTGGGAGAATTTTCATGGTGACCGAATCGCCGGGGCTTAATACGGATTTACTGTTATTAAGTTCCGCCCAAACACGAAACGAGCCGTCAATGGGATCAATTTGAGGACGAATAAAACTGACGCGACCTTCGACAATCGGTTGACCAGGAAGTTGAATTTGAACTTTCCTCTCTTTCAATGCGACCCTGCGATATTTCGCGGGCAGTACCGCTTCTGCCCGAAGGTGATTTGTATCAATGAGTCGAACCAGCACATCGCCCGGTTGCACCCATTCTCCTGCCTTGCGTTTCAATTCGACTACCGTTCCTGCAATAGGAGCCACAATTGTCAATCGTTTCAGTTTATGCTCAGCGATTTTAACTTGCTGATCTTTTAACGCCGCATTCATCCCAATGACGACTTGTTCGTGCTTTGCCTGACGAACATCCAACGCCGCTTTTTCCGAGAGGAGTTTCAAACGATCAATTTCTGTTTGAGAAACCGATTCCGGAAATTTTTGATTTGCTTCGATCGAACGCTTCAATTCTGCATCCGCGACTTTTGCTGCTTTGAGTGCATATTCCACTCGCAAATGGTTGCTTTTTTCCAAGTTTGCAATGGTCAACTCCTGCGCCGATAAATCTCGCAATAATATAGCTTCCCTCTTATCGAGTTGAACCAGCGGCTCTCCTTTTTTAACGATCTTCCCTTCTTTAACAAGTAAATTTTCAATCAAACCAAGATCGCGGGCAGGAACGTTTGCAGAATGAATCGTTGAAATAAAGACAGCTTCGACCACGATCTCCTGAGCAAATACGTTGCCACAGTATCCACAAATAAACAGGCAGAAACTAAATTTCAATCCAATTATTAAAGAGGAGAACAATTTTTCCATACAACACTCCACACAATTTACCAGTGACGACATTCCCATTGATTATTTTTTGACCAAGAAGAAATTTAATATCTTATCAATTAAATGCTGCGCAAAAGCGGCAGGATATTTTTGATGAATCGTAGGTTAGGCTTTCCAGCCTGAGACGAATTACACTGAATCTTTCAATGAATAAAACAGCGACCACTGGTCAATCAGAGAGTAAATCTCATAGATACCACATTCGTCAGGCTAGAAAGCCTAACCTACTTTTGGGGTTCCGGCTAGGCCGGGTTAGGTTGAACAACAAGATGAATCATGCGATGAATGGGCCGGTTAGTCAACCATAAAGGCGAGCAGAGTCTGTTGTTAGGGGAACCTCTCTTTATCTAAACGGAACACAGGCATTTTATTCAAACGGAGCACAGACATTCGGCGTCTGTTTCGTTTGAGCATGCCCTGTTAAAGGCAGACAAGAATGTCTCCCCTCCGTTCCATTTGATTTTTGAAAGAATAGTAACGATTAATATGGATAATCGTCTAATCCAGTTTGACGGTGCGCAGTCGCAGTGCGTTACTGACAACAGAGACGGAACTGAAACTCATCGCGGCGGCGGCGAGCATCGGGCTGAGTAAGAGGCCGAAAAACGGATACAGGACACCTGCAGCGACCGGGACGCCGAGCATGTTGTAGATGAAGGCAAAGAACAGGTTTTCTCGAATATTGCGAACGGTACGCCGACTCAACTGGACGGCTTTGACGATTCCTCGTAAATCCCCTTTCACCAGTGTAACGCCTGCACTTTCGATCGCGACATCACTGCCGGTCCCCATCGCAATGCCGACATCCGCCACGGCTAATGCGGGCGCATCATTAATTCCATCCCCCGCCATCGCAACGACATGCCCTTTGTCGTGTAATGCTTTAACATATTCCAGCTTATCCTGCGGTTTAAGTCCCGCTTCAACTGTATCGAGATTCAGTTTATCAGCGACTGCGCGAGCCGTTCGCTCGTTATCGCCGGTCAGCATGATGATCTCCAATCCGAGGTGGTGCAGCGTTGCAACTGCTTCTGCGGTCGATTTTTTAATCGGATCAGAAACGGCAAGAATCCCCGCAAATTTCCCACCAATTCCTACGAAAATAACCGTCCGTCCCTCTTCTTGAAGTTTTGTTGCTTGCTGTTGAAGTGAATCTGATGAAATATTGTGTTCGCGAAGCAGTTCGGGGTTTCCAATCACAATTTCCTTTTCCTGAACAACACCTAGCACCCCGCCACCGGTGACAGAATTGAATTGGCTCACATCAAATAGCGAAAGGTCTCGTTCACGGGCAGCGTCAACGATGGCACGGGCAAGTGGATGTTCGCTGTTCTGTTCAAGTGAGGCTGCTAATTGCAGCAGGACGGTTTCATCAAAATTATTATCAGGAACAGATTCTGTTAATCGCGGTTTCCCTTCAGTCAGCGTTCCTGTTTTATCGACGACGATGACGTCCACCTGTTTCATTGTTTCCAGCACTTCGGCATTCTTAATGAGAACCCCTTCTTTAGCGCCGCGTCCTACTCCGACCATAATCGACATCGGCGTAGCCAGTCCCAACGCACAGGGGCAGGCAATGATGAGGACGGCGACGGCGTTCACCAAGGCGTGAGCCAGTCGCGGTTCGGGACCAATTAACGCCCAGACTATAAAGGTGAGAACGGAGGAGAGAATAACCGCGGGAACGAACCAGGAGGCAACGACATCGACAAGGCGTTGAATCGGAGCCTGACTTCTCTGCGCTTCTGCAACCATCTGCACAATGCGCGAAAGCATCGTATCGCTGCCAACGCGTTTGGCCTGCATGACAAACGAACCGGTTTGATTGACCGTACCGCCGATCACTTCATCGCGAACTAATTTCTCAACCGGAATCGGTTCGCCCGTAATCATCGATTCATCAACCGTACTATGCCCATCGGTAATTAAGCCATCGAGCGGAATTTTTTCGCCGGGACGCACACGCAGAAATTCGTCTTTTTTGACCTGCTCGAGCGGAACATCAACCTCGGCATCATCACGGATAAGATGCGCAATCGGTGGGGCAAGCGAAAGCAATTCTCGTATCGCGCCGCTGGTTCGATGCCTGGCTCTTAATTCAAGCATTTGACCAAGCAGTACGAGTACAATAATGACTGCGGCAGCTTCAAAGTAAACTTCAGGCTGTCCATTGACCAGGAAAGATTCGGGAAGAAATTGCGGAAAGAAAAATGCAAACACGCTGTAGAGATAAGCGGCTCCCGTTCCCAGCGCAACCAACGTGAACATATTGGGATTCCAATTGAGAACGCTTTGCCAGCCTCGCAAAAAGAATGGCCAACCAGCCCAAAGCACAACCGGCGTACTGAGAATTAACTGTATCCACTGCGATGTTCTGCTTGATAAATATTGTTCAATCGCAGGCAAAAACATCGGAGCCATTGCCAGCACCAGAACAGGTAAACCAAGCAGCAGCCCCACCCAGAATCGGCGCGACATATCGACCAGTTCGCTGTCGTCGTCCTCGCCGCCGGGGACAACCGTCATCGGCTCCAATGTCATCCCACATTTAGGACAACTGCCCGGATGGTCCTGCTGAATTTCTGAGTGCATCGGGCAGGTATAAATTGTTTTCGTTTCAAGCGAAGGCATCGCCAGTTCCAATGCCATCCCACATTTGGGGCAACTATCCGGATGATCGCTGACAACTTCCGGGTGCATCGGACAGACATACTTGCCCGCAGAACTTGCTGTCGAAGAATTTGTTGCTGAAGTATCGCTACCGCCTGAAGTGTGACAACCACTCGGGACAGCCGCGGCGTCAGTTTTTTCTTGATCACTATCTGAGCCGTTTGACTGATTTTGAGTCAGGAATGTCTCCTGACACTTCTCACTACAAAAATAATAGGTTTCACCATCATGTTCCGTTTTAAGACTACTCGCCTGATCAACCTGCATCCCACAAACCGGATCAATAGCCATGTCAATATCTTTCAAACCAAATAGTATAATAACGTGAATTCACAGATTTCATGGTTACTGAATACTTGCTTAACTGCAAGCTAAAGGCAACTGCACGAACAGATATGTTTAGATTCGTTCAAACAATTATTTACAGATTTCCAACTTATTTGTCAGCGGCAAAACGCTAGCTGCCGGTCATTGGGCGAGAAATTCCTCATCTTCAGATAACACGTAATACCGGCGGCTAACGCCTTGCCGCTTAGTTGTTAGATGATTTGTGAACAGATTTTCTTCACGCTTTCACAATTTGATGGGTTTATATTCGTTTAGTACCTCATTAACGAAATGCTGCAAAAAAGTGGCAGGATGTTTTGGGAAATCGTAGGTTAGGCTTTCTAGCCTGACACATATTGCTTTAATGTTTAATTAATAATACAGGACTCACTGTTCTTGGGGAACTCCAGTTGCTGCTGCCTTTGGTGCGGCAGTGTCTTAGCCTGATTGTTGCAAAGGTCGATTCAATCGGATTGGTCGTTCGCAAATGAGCCCAATGTTCGGCGGGGAAATCGTAGAATGTGAGCAGCACATCGCGATCTTTCATCAAGCATTTGCACGCTTTTTCGTATTTCGCACCGTACTTCTCGACGAAGTGATCCATTGCTTTAAGGGCTTCTTTTTTTGTGGCTGATTTCCAGATTTCCTGAGTATCCAACTTCGCTTTGGGCTGTACGCTTTTGGGCATCTTGTTGAGAATATTTCCCGACTTGTGAAACCAGCAGCGTTGCTCTTTGGTCTCTGGAAAAACTTCTCGCAAGGCGGCCCAGAAGCCGAGGGCTCTGTCGCCGATGGAGAGTTTCGGGTCAATCTTCAAACCACGTTTTTGCACATTCAGAAGCAATTCATACCAACTTTGTGTGCTTTCTCGGTAGCCGTCCTGAATGGCGATAATTTCCTTCTTGCCGCTGGCGGTGGCTCCCATAATGACCAACATGCATTGGCGTTTATTGGCTTCATCCTCCAAACGAACGTTAACATGAATGCCATCGGCCCAGACGTAAGCGTACTTTTTTCCGGTCAAATCTCGCTTCGACCATGCCTCTAATCCTGGCTCCATTTTTCTTTGAGACGAACGACAACATTTGCACTGAGCCCCTTCGCCTCTTCTCCCAGAAGCGATTGCAAAGCCTCTGAAAAGTCGCCGTCGATAATCCTTTGAGGTACAACCAGGGAATCAAATCTTCGATATTATTCGTTCGTTTCAAATACGGCGGCAGAACCTTGGGAGAGAAACTGGCACGGTTTTCTTTATCTGCAGATTTGTCTCGAACTCGCGGCTGCTTCACTTCCAAAGGCCCTGCTCCAGAGAGAATTTCACGAGAAGGAAGGTGTCCATTACGAACCACTTGCCGCCGTCCCTGCGAGTCCACTCGAGTGGAATGCAGAGCAAGAAAATCATCCACTTCTGCATCAATCGCGGCTTGTAACATTCGCCTCGCTCCTTCCTGAACCAGCTCGTCCTATGGACTGCGTGGCTGCGAATTTTCCTGAAAAGAAGCGAGCGGAGAATGGCTCTGTTGGCAACCTTGCGTCTTGTCTGCGGCTATCGTATTCTGACTCACGGCGTACTGCTTGGCCCATGTGGGCTTGCTGAAGGTTGAAAAGATTCAGCAGGATACGCCACCTTTCATCAAATTTCCAGAACACAACATCTGACAATAACTCCTTGCCCGTTAAACGAATTATTGTCTCACTTTCGTGTCTTTGTTCCTTTCGTGGTTCTTTAATGTTTAAGTTCTCTTCATTCAAAAAACAGTTTGAACGCAGGGTAGACATTCGGAGCCTGCCTTGAATACGGGATGCTCAAACAGGACAGACTCCGGATGTTTGTGCTCCTTTTGAATTGACCACGAAAGAAACGAAAAACACGAAAACAGAAAAAGCCAAAGACTTCTTTCTTATTTCAACAACCAACACTATATTCTTATTGCAACAACCAACACTGTGCAGAAAGAAAAACTTTTTTTATCTCTCTGCGAACTCTGCGGTAAAACTTTTTTGGTTCCGGCTACGCCGAATTAGAAAGTGTTGGATTGCCAATGATCCGCATCGTCCCTTGTATTGATCTGAGGAACGCAGGGCCAGTCGTCTGGGAGTTTTAATATTTTTATCTGCTTCTCTGCCGTGCGAAACAGCTTCTGCAAAGAAAGTTGGCGTGCAGCAATCTGCTCCTCAATGATGTCCAGTAAATCGATATGAAAACAGCCGGGGAACGGGTGCAATCGGGGAGTGGTCACTTCCTCAAAAAGTACCGCGATACACTCGGTTGATTCCTGAGCCTGCTTCCATAAGGTGTCGAGCCAGCTTGCAGAAAGAGTTGTCATATCACAACTGACGAGTACAACCCAGCGACTCGATGATGTTGACCGGGCGTGCGATAGTGCAGTTTGCAATCCTCCCAGCGGGCCTAAATCGGGTTGCAAATCTGCGATTGTTTTCAGATTCAGATCCTGATATTTACCCGGCACATCAGCAATCGCGGTAATGCTGCTTGACCACTCTCCCAGCAAGCTGGCGATACGGGAAATCATCGGCACACCTTCAATTTCAAACCGGGCTTTATCCTCGCCGAACCGCCTGCTTTGGCCTCCACAAAGAATATACCCTTGCGGAGGCTCATCAGCTGAATTACTCTGTTGCAGGTTCTGCATTATCATTTCCGGTTGCGAAAATCGTCAGTGAAGAAAAGTAGTGTGCGTCGTGACGCACACTTTTTCATATCGTGTTGAAGGTGTGTGTCACGATGCACCCTACAGGCTTTGAGTTGGTGTCTATGCAATTTTTTGTCAACGCCCTTAATGATGACGCTTTTCTGCTCGATTTGGAAGCGGGTTCGCTGGATGAAATATTTTCTGCAACCTTAGATCATCTTGTCTCTCGCGATTTTTTGAATGCGGAGCATCGTGAAACTGTCCGGGCGGCACTTTGGGAACGGGAAAAAGTTGCCTCGACAGCCATTGGACAATCCGTTTCAATTCCACATGCTTATGTTGCCGAGTTGAAACAACCTCTTGTGTTCTTTGTGCGGCTGCGTAAACCGGTTAACCTCGGAGCACCGGATGGCATTCCGACTCGCTTCTTTTTCATACTGCTCGGACCACTCGATTATGCTTCCGAGCATCTTGATACACTGACGCAAATTGCCCGGCTGATGTCAGACGAGGAATTTCGGTTTGATATTTCTCAGGCCAACTCCCGAAGTGATTTGATAGAATCGCTTTCCCGGTTCATCAAGCGCAATACAGAACAACAGGCTTCTCCCGAAAAATCGCTGGAGGAAGAAGGGCTGGTTTACAGCGGGAAATTCTTCGGGGGAGTAAAAGAAGATTTCGCCCGGCGGATTAAACATTATCGGGATGACTGGAAACGGGGCTGGTCGTGGAAATCGTTTTCAGCGATTGTGTTTCTCTTTTTCGCCTGCCTGGCTCCTGCGGTCACGTTCGGCGGGATTATGGGAGCGATTACCAATCAGCAAATTGGTGTTGTTGAAATGCTGATCGCGACCGCGATTGGGGGGATGATCTACGCTGCATTCAGTGGACAGCCTCTCATTTTACTCGGTGGTGTCGGTCCGCTGCTTGTTTTTACGGGAATTCTTTACGATTTATGCCTTGATATGGAAATCCCGTTTCTGCCGATGTATCAATGGATCGGGTTTTGGACGGCGCTCATTTTGCTCTTATTGGCTGCGTTCGATGCTTCGTATTTAATGCGATATTTTACGCGATTCAGTGATGACGTTTTCTCGGCACTGATGTCGCTGATGTTTATTTACGAAGCGGTCAAAGCAATCATTTATGTTTTTCAGGAAAGTTTTGGGAATGATAGCGTCAACCACGACAAAGCGTTTCTTTCGTTGATTTTAGCCGTGGGAACTTTCTCGATTGCGTTGAATCTATCCCGCTTCAGACGCAGTCGCTATTTGATGCCTTGGATGAGGGAATTCCTTTCCGATTTCGGGCCGACAATTGCCATTACCGTTATGGCAATTATCGCCTTTGTTTTCCGTAGCGAAATTCTGCTCGATCAACTGGCCGTTCCCGATTCCATTCGCCCGACACATCTCGATACAGAATCCGGGAGCCCGCGTTCATGGATTGTGGATGGCTCTCAGCTTTCTTTGCAATTGAAATTACTTGCGATATTACCTGCCATTTTTACAACCGTGCTAATTTTTCTGGTGCAGAATGTCACCTCTCGGCTGATCAATAATCCCGATTTGAAACTGAAAAAAGGGGCGGCCTATCATCTCGATTTAACGGTTATTGCAGCACTTGTCGGGATTTGTTCGCTATTCGGACTCCCCTGGCTGGTCGCGGCAACGGTTCGATCGCTGGCTCATGTACGGGGGCTGGCCAGTGTCGATGAAGTGCTGCTTTCTTCGGGAGAAACCAAGGAGCGGATTATCCATGTGGAAGAAAATCGGTTGACCCCATTTCTTATTCATGCACTGATTGGCATCTCTTTAATCGCTTTGAATATGCTGGCGATGACACCGATGGCTGTTCTGTTTGGCCTGTTTTTGTTTATGGGAATTGTCTCGCTTTCGGGGAATCAGTTTATCGAACGGCTAAACCTGTGGTTGATGGATTCTGCACTCTACCCCAGAACGCATTACATCCGGCGGGTGCCGATTCGTATTATCCATCTCTTTACGTTCGTGCAATTCTGTTGCCTGGCAGTTTTATGCTTAATCAATTTAAGCCCCGTCAAATGGGTGCGACTCACATTCCCTCTGTTTATTGCGATGCTGGTCCCAATACGATATTTGCTGAATCGCTCGTTGCCGGCTGAGGATCTGAAAGTTCTCGATGCTCAAACAGACATGGACCTGGACGACGAAGAACTCCACTGGGCCGGCTGAAACCGGATCGGCGTACCAGTTTAACAAGCCAGTCAGTGGCACAATTTTCATTTTTGCAGTACCACCCACCGCTGATGGGCCACTCTTTCTTGAAAGAAGCCTATTTAATTTTGGTGATTCGGGTCGCAGTACTTTTCTAAAGCACATCGTCGCGATCAGAATGATTTTTGTCACGTAATAAATGAAATCCCCAGGAAATCATGCCACATCCGATGAAGAAAGGTACGGATGAGAATAACACAATTATAATAAAACTTTCGTGAAGGTGATCTTCGATAAACATAAAAAAGAATCCACAACCGCCAGCAAACATGAGAAACAGGCCACCGGTGATTTTCAAAAGCCAGCCAAAAAAAGTTTTGACGTTCATTTCAACTCTCTTATTATTGAGTGACGTAGGATGGCTGAAATGAATTATAGAATGGTGGGCAAGCACGGAATGGTACTGCCGTGTCATAAGTTATTTCAAGAGCAGTTGTTGCGTAGATCGTCTTTGAGTACTTTTCTTGGTTTAGTCATTAGCGGATAGCCGTGCTTTCGTCGTTTGAGGACTCTTGGCTCCAGGCGACCGGGCCGATTGCCGACCTTACAAGAGACGATTTGAGCCAAGTGCGTCTCTCTTAATCGGCGAATCGTTTGGAGAACAAGTTGTCCGCAGGCCGTCAGCATCCACTCGGGACATTGCTTCGGCCTGGTCCATTCGATGAGGTGATCGTCCTTGCCCAATCGCTTGCCTCGGCGGAAATCTGTCTTGCGATTTTGATGCAGCCTGGCGCAGACATTGGTGTTGTTCTGCATGAATAAAGCAATCATCAAAAACGAACAATAGCAACGATCAAGTACCGCGATGTCCCCTTCGTTGAAAGCGTCAAAGAGGAATCGCAACAATGCGTTTTCGCCGGTCTGCTTGCCTGGGCTGATGAAAATCGTTCCGACTCTCTATTTGTGCTCACCGATCCAAACAACGGCAAAGGCACCCGGCCTGCTTTCTGAGAAAAAAAAAGAACAGATACGGTGACTGAAAATAATTCGTGAAAATTCACGTTTATTCGCGGTTCGGCCCCATCAAAATAAAGCAAACCAGTGGACGCAGTCGCCTTCGGTTTGCCGTTAAACGAATGATGGTCTACTCTTTCGTGTTTTTCGTTTCTTTCGTGGTTCTCTGCGGTAAAACTTATTTGGTTCCGGTTTATCTGGGTTAGGCTCATATGCTCTTATCAATGAAATGCTGCGAAACTGGCAGGATTTTATTGATGAATCGTAGGTCAGGCTTTCCAGCCTGATGATTGTGAATCCATGAGATTTACTCTCTGATTGACCAGTCAGCTCAGTATAATAAATATAAGCATCGGTCAAACAAATACTGTCGTATCTATGACCCGTAGGGTGGAGTGCTTGCACCCATCAAATGTGGTCTCCAGTTTCATTGGTTTCATGCCGGTGAATCCATCGTCGGCTCATCACTTTTCCAACTCTTTTCTGTTATGGAACGCGGTCCGGCACGCGAAGATGGTGCAAGCACGCCATCCTACAAAAAATGAACTCAGATGTGACAGTTATTGTTTGGTCAATGCTAAGTTGGTAGAGTCGCAATCTTTTATCCGGCTATGCCCACAGAGTTCTTTCTTGAGTCCGTGGTATCAAAAATACGTGGGGCCGCAATTTTTTTCTCTTCTTTCCGGTTGACACCTGCCGATAAGTTGTATATAAAACTATCTATGAGCGACGACTGCCCCGATCTTCCCTGTTTTTGTGCGGCTTTCAGACGTGTCGAAAG
>Ga0316209_1002532_pt1 | contig 14526 bp, 12 predicted proteins | sample 6monopyrite_MG_FD_204945 | JGI IMG/M metagenome (GOLD analysis project Ga0316209, IMG submission 204945) | Microbial mat bacterial communities from mineral coupon in-situ incubated in ocean water Damariscotta River, Maine, United States -... | ecosystem: Environmental > Aquatic > Marine >...
CGACATTCAGTCATTGACGTGCCTTGAATTGAAGCGCCCCAGTCGTTCTGAATCGACATCTTGAGGTGGTATGGGTATACATTACCCTATAAATGGCGCTGATTACATCACCTAAGTTTATCTTTGCCCATCAAAATAAAGCTAAGGTTTGCCATAAGTATTAGTCGGATGCTTTAATGTTGGTAACTCACTACCATACTGATTGAATTTGATGTTGCTTTACCTTTGCAGATTTTTGCTTTTAGTTGTGTTGTCACTACCCATGTTGGCAAACGCTCAAGGAGATGTGCAGTTAATTGCCACCGATGCCCCTATCAGGCTATCTTCTCAATTGAAGGTTTTTCGAGAAACAAACAATCCACTAGGACTATTCGACGTCAAACAAAAACTTGATGAGTTTGTTTGGCAACCAGCTGACAATCCAAACTATGGTTTTTCCGACAAAGGAGTGTGGCTGCATACCACTATCAGCAATGTTACCGAAAATAAACGATGGGTAATTGATGTTGCTTTTACGCAACTTGAAAAGGTGGATATCTATGTATTGTTAGGTGAAGAAATTCTGGGCCATGTTAGTCACGGTAATATCCGCCCAAACCCAGAATATCGCTTTCCTACGTTGCAACTAGATATGCCTTACGCACAAACAATTGACTTGTATGTGCGCATAGAGAGCCTGCGGTCTGCATTAGTAGCGCCTGTTGATATCCAAACCCATATTCGTCACCAAAAAATAAATTTCTATGACAATCTGATATGGGGTTTGTTCTATGGCGGCCTTATCATGTTGGCCCTCTACAACCTTATTCTGTACATAGGACTAAGGCAAAATAGTTTACTGGCATATGTAGGCTATATTTTTTCGGTGCTGATCTGGCAATTTGTTTGGGGAGGTCATTTACATTTATTGATGCCCAGCTCAATCACCCTATGGGTCAGTTCTCATACTGATTTGACCTACGTGATTATTGGAATTTTTGCTGGATTATTTACTGTTTTTTTTTTAGAAATGCCCAAGTCAAACCCTAACTCATTGATTTATCTTAAATTTATAATTGGTGTTTTAACAACATTGGGAGGACTATCGGTACTAAATATACTCCCCCCTTTTTTGCAAAGTGGTTTGGTTTATCTAACAAGTATTTTAGCCATCGCCTGCTACACTTATGCAGGTTTTGAGAGCTACGGTAATCAATTTTATACCGCTCGGTACTTTATTTTTGGGTGGAGTATATTTGCTTGTTTAGCCTTTATCGGCATGTTGAGTCTGGCTACTATTTTACCCTCAAATTTCTTTACTGCTTATTCTTTTCAAGCGGGTGTTTTTATTGAAGCTGCCTTATTCTCACTAGCCTTAATGGATAAAAGTCGTCACCAGTTGGAACAGGAGGTAGAACAAACTACGGAAGACTTAAGAAATAATATTGAACTAGTTGAAGAGCAAAATGTGCGCCTAGATATTGCTCGCAAAGACGCTATTGCAGCGAGTAACGTAAAGTCACAATTTTTAGCCAACATGAGTCATGAAATACGCACTCCTTTGAACGCCATATTAGGCTTTAGCAAAGAGTTACATTCGAGTTCATTATCACCAGAAAAACAAGAGCAGGTCAGTATTATTAATGCTGCGGCAGACAACTTACTAAGCATTGTAAATGATGTATTGGATTTTTCCAAAATTGAAGCCGGTAAGTTAAAAATCAACAACCACCCTTTTTCACCTAACGAAATGTTAGAAGATTTGGTCAGTGTGATGGCCAAGTCTGCTCACTTGAAGAATCTAGAGTTTGTTTACAACTTAGAACCTTTACCGGAAAAGCTGATTGGTGATAGTTATCGGATTAAGCAGGTTTTGAACAACCTACTGGGAAATGCGCTCAAGTTCACTGATCAAGGTTTTGTCAGTCTTTCGGCCTATGGGAAAGAGCGAAATCATGGCATTTACGAACTTGTGCTTAAAATTGAAGACTCTGGGATAGGCATAAGCCGCGAAGATCAAAGAAAACTCTTTACCGCTTTCTCACAAGTTGATGACGCCTTGAGCCGTTCATACCAAGGAACAGGTTTAGGCCTAGTCATCTGCCAAGAATTAGTCAAGCTTATGCGTGGCGAACTCCGTCTACAAAGCACACCAAGCTCTGGCAGTACCTTCACTGTAACAATCAGATGCAACCTACTTAATAGCAACCTTGCCCTTGGCCCTGACAGTGAATGGCTAGATAAAAAAATTATTTATTTTGACCCTTTTCCGCAATCTCGTCATTGTGGTGTGAAGATACTGACATATTTGGGTGCAAACGTAACTGGTGTCGAGTCAATAGCTTATCTTAGGGAACTAAAACAGCATTATGATTTAGTACTTATTTGTGTGCCTAACAACAAAGAAAATAACCTGCCCAGCATTTTAGAGGCCACACGACACTTAAATACAGATGATGCTGTATTGTTATATTCTGGCGTTGAGTCATTATCAAATCGTAGCGACCTGTCGCAATATTTCTCACATAAAATGCGCCTACCTTTGACTCTAGGCAAGCTCAACAGCTTATTACATGCCCCAGCAGAAAGTCCTACTGATAAATTACAACAGCGTTTAGCCGCATTACCGAAAGCCAAAGTATTGGCTGTAGATGATATGGAAATCAATTTGCGGTTACTCACCACTTGGCTAAAAAATACTAATCTGCAACTTACCTTGGCTTTTAGTGGCGCGGATGCTGTCTCACAATGCAAAGAGCATGAATTTGATGTGATCCTCATGGACGTGCAAATGCCAAACATGGATGGATTAGAGGCAACCAAACAGATCCGTCAGACAGATTTAAACTTAGGAACACCTATTATTGCAGTCACCGCTCATGCATTTAAAGAAGAGCAAGATCGACTACTTGCTTCTGGAATGGATGATTACTTACCTAAACCTATCAACTTGTCGGATTTGATAGACTTGATCAAACGCTGGTGCCAGGTAGCTGATCCTACTAACCAAGAACAATCCAGTTTTGACTGGTCACTCGCTCTGAAGCGCGCTCATCAAAATGAGGATGCAGCTAAGGATATCTTGCAGCAATTTTTACAACAGTTACCGGGGCTAGTAGCGTCCATAGAAAAAGCTAACCAATTTGAAAACTATGAAGATATGCAAGCAAAAGTGCATCAATTACACGGCGCATGTTGTTATACAGGTGTTCCTGCGATGCTAACCCTGTGTAGTGACATGGAAGGCGCGTTAAAACGACAACAAATTGAGCTGGCAAAATTAAGGGTGAGCAAACTAAAGAGTGAGTCTGTTAACTTATTATTAGCAGTACAACAAGCGAATATTATTTAACTTGAAGCGGTTAATACGCGTTGCTGGCATTGCCGTAACAAATCGACAAATTCTTGCTCAGGACGATCTAACTCGGAGCCTGCAACAAAAATATCATATCCTAAACGCGCTCTTAGCTTAGCCATACGATTGGCAAACATAGCTTGAATACCTTTATACTCTATACCCTTAGTATCCTTAAAATAATCGTGCTCTAACATATCATTACTATGACAGCTGCCAGTGGCACAGTCTGTCGATGGGGGCATCTCATGGAATAATAAAGGACGCTGTTCCATTAAAATGTTGGTCATTAATCGTGGTGATGCTACATTCAAAAAGACTGAGTAGTCTTTAATCTTAATCGCAACCATATCCAGCGCTATGGGCTCTAACCCATGAGTGACTTTGGGCACATCAATACGCTGAATATTGCGCCAATCAAGCTGCCATTGGCCATGTCGATGCTTGTAAAGAATAGATGTTCTAGAAAGTAAAAAGCTGAACTGTGGCTCTCTGTATTTAACCCAAGCAATCAGCAATGCAACGAGTGACGCACTAGTCAAAAATATTCCAATCAAATACAGAGATTTTGGTAGCACTGAGAATGTAATACTAGCTAAACACAATCCAACGATACCAATCAACAGGCTAATAATCACATTTCGTTTGGCTTGGCTCCTGATTTCAATAATATCTTGCATAGCTGAGTCTACTTATCTTTGGAGTTGCAAATTATTCACCCCAAAAACCAAAGGTAAATAATACAAGTCAATATAGCCCAAATGACCAAAGCTCTGATCCGCTTGCACCTCACACAATCAGATTGCCACCAGCTCATCTGAGTTTTTTTGGTAGGTTTCATCGTTTTACCAATCAGCTACATTCGAGATTTCATCCTACCTCGCATAAGAGATATCAAGCAACAACAAGTGTTGTCATTTATTTTATAAGGATTGGTATGGGTTTATTTAATCTAGACACAACTAAAGGTGTAAATACCAAAGACAAAATAACCGAAAAGCCTACCCCTCCGGCCAACACTACGGCTAGTGGTGGCCAGAAAGTTCCCTCACTAAACAACAACATGGGGATAAATCCACCTACAGTTGTGAAGGTAGTAGACAAAATATGTCGACTACAGCCCATAGTTTCTTCAACAATCTGGCTAATATTTCCTAATTTTGCTTGTGGATTGGCATTAATCGCAGCAATCACCACGATTGAACCATTGATCGCGACGCCGATAAGCCCAGCACAACCTAATAAAGGATTAAACCCGATAGGTAGGCCAGAAAGCCAAAGACTTAACATACCTAAGCCTACTGACAAAACGGCCACAGATCCTATGACCAACGCCAATCGCAGACTCCGAAACGACAATATTAAGGTAGTAATCATCAACACTAACAAAACCGGCGCATATGTGGCCAGTTGGCCAAGTGCCTCTTGTTGTTCGTCAGCATCGCCAGCCATTTTAAAGCGATATCCTTTTGGCATGCTAAAATTAGTATCTTCTAGGATTTTTAATACCTGCTCACCTACATCTATGGCTGTGGCACCGGGCAATAGAAAAGCCTCAACATTATTCACTCGCTCACCGTTTTGTCGGGTAATACCAGCAACTGTTGGTTTTAGTAAAAAGTTACCTAGGGCTGAGACTGGCATCCACACACCTTGGCTAATCAGTTTTTCACTCAGCAAAGGTAAGTTCTGAATTTGTGCGAGCTCTCCTCTTAATTCATCTCCAACTCGAATTCTTATAGGAATTTCTTCGGTTCCTTCTAATATCGAGCCACCTACTTTTCCATCCAATGCATATTGTAGTTGTTGAGAAATTTCGACTAATGACATACCCGCCATTTGACTGGCGTCTTGTGTTGCTTCAAGCACCCACTCTGGCTCACCAAAAGTAACAGAAGCAATGGAATGGGATATACCCGATGTTTGCGACATTGCCAACCTAACTTGCTCACCCAAGGTATTTAAAATATTGATATCTGGCCCAAATATTTTTAACCCAACCGGAGCAGGTATTGGAGGGCCTTGTCCAAATGCTCGCACCACAATTTTAGTTTGCGGATAGGCTTGATCCAACTCAGTTTGCAACTGACCTATAAGTATTTTGGCAGCAGAGACACTTTTTGCTTTTACTACCGCATTTGCATAGTGAGATGAATTATCTTTATTCATGACTTGGTTGTAATACACAGATGGAAATGACCCACCCACTAACCAACTAAGTTGTACTACTTGTGGCTTTTTGCGGATCAGCTCATCCACACTTTTAACCACAACTTGGGTCGCTTCAATCGCGGTACCCTCTGGCATCCACAAGTAAATTTCAAATTGATCTCTATCAGCGCTTGGAAAAAATACATTACCAAGTTGCCCAGCTAAGATAAATCCAGAAGCAGAAATGGCAATACAAGCCAGTACACCTAACAATGGTCTTTTAAGCGCTTTTTGCAGTGCGGTTCTGTATCCAAGACTAATAGATGGCGCTTGGATGCCAATGGAATACCACGCAGAGGACACCTCTGACTTTCTGGATAAAAACCGAGCGGCTAGCGCCGCTATAATGGTTAGTGAAATAAATAGAGAGCCGATCAATGCCATCACCACACTAATAGCGATAGATCCAATAAAATCACCAATGTTGCCCGGCAGTAAAAAAATCGGCATAAAACCTAAAATAGTAGTCAAAGTAGAGGCTAATAAAGGTACAAATAAATGTTGGATACTTTGTGTTAAGGCATCGATACGGCTGATATCAGAGTTGACTAATTTACTTCTAATTTCATCGGTAATAACAATAGCATTATCAATCAGCAAACCAATGGCGATAATGATGCCAAAAATCGACATTTGGTGAATTTGTTCATCAAAAAAACTCAATGAAAAAATGGCAAAAGCTGCACACAATGGCAGTGACAAACCGACAATCCATGATGCTTTTATGCCCATAAAAATGAACACCACGGCCATCACCACTAAGCTACCGAGTAGCAGGTTTTTTGTTAACTCAGATAAGCGCGTTTCAGTGTAAATATTCTGTTCAAACACGATATTTGCCACAACAGTTCCACCATATTGAGCATTAAATCTTTTAATAATCTCTTTAGCATTATCTGTCCAAACATCCACACGTAAGGTGGTTTGCATCCGTGATGCAACAAAAATTACCTGCTGCCCATCTACCAAAGCAATATCGTTAACTGGCGAACGAGCCCCCCTTTCAACTGTGGCTATGTCGCCCAAGCGTAAATATCCACCTTGTTCGGTAGTGCGTAACGGTAAATCTCTAATGGTAGAAACACTATCTAGCTCCTGTGCAACTTGCATGCGCATGTTTTGTTCTGTCGAATACATCATGCCAGCCGGAACTTTAGGATCTGCACCCGCAATGAGATCACTCGCTTGGCTTATGCTTAAGCCTGAACTGCTAAGTTGCTGAGGATCAATAGTGACTCGAATTTCTTCGTCTAGCTCACCGTAAACTCTGACCAACTCAGTACCGGGCACATTACGCAGTTGATCAGATAAATGATCTGCCATGCGACTAATAACAGACAAAGGCGTCCCATAACCTGGTGCTGCTTGTAGACCCACAAGTAAGGTAAACGCAGTAGCGCCTCTGCGTTCATCAAGAAAGGGGTCACCTGCTCCTTGAGGAAACTTGAGTTTCGCATTGCTTAACCCATCGCGTATTTTCGAAAAAATTTGTTCGTTGCTACTGTTGTCTACCCATGCCTGTAATTCAAGAGACACAATAGAGGTACCAGAGCGAGAGGTAGATTTTATTTCCTTAATTTCATGTAGTTGTCTAACTTCATCTTCAATCACATCTGTGACAAGTGCTTCCACTCTTTCTGCTGACGCCCCTGGATAGGGCGTAATCACCAAAACGTTACGGGTATCGATTCTGGGATCTTCTAAACGTGGGATATTATTAATCGCGGACAAACCCGCTACCACCAGCACCATGATACTTAACACTAACAAGTGCCCGTTGCGGAAAAACAGGCTATACCAAGGGTAATGCTGCTGATTATTTGCTTGCATTGGTTGTGGCATTATAATAAACCTGTCATGGCGCTAGTCTGCATGCTGTTACCTACTACAACTTTTTGCCCTGGCACTAGACGTTGCACACCTTCTATCACTATAGGCGCAGCTTCTTGTAAAGCACCTCGAACAAAGGCTTTTTTGTCATCTGCATGAACCATTTCAACTAGCTTAGCCACTAGTTGATGCTCGCCATCTATGACTTCAACGGCAAACAGACTCCATAATCCCCTAACACCACTCACTAAGGCCTTTCGCGGCACCCAAAATCCTTTAGCATTTATCTCACTACTGATATCCATATGTAATAAGTCACCGGGTAAAATCGACTGGTTTGGCTCGGTCAAACGAACAATGACATCTACAGTGCGAGTATCTAACCTGCGTTGCTGAGCAATAGATTTAATTTTACCTATTAGCTGACTGGATTGAGTTGCCAGAGTGATAACTTGGTCGATAACAAGTTTATTTGCGTAGTCGGCTGAGAGTGCAAACCTAACCTCCAATTGACCGTTTTGTTGCAGAGTAAATAATGTTTGCCCAGCACCCACTACTGTGCCCTTATCAACTAAACGGCTGACAACACTGCCATCAAAAGGTGCCCGCAGCTTAGTTTTACTTATTTCAACTTGCAGCGTTTGCTGACGAGCCAAAATTTCATCGACAAAAGCGTTGGCGGCATTAACTGACTCAGTTGTTTCGTCTAAACGTTGCGCTGACTCAAGTTTTTTATCTACCAGTTCAACCACTCGCTTGAGTGATAGTTTGGCCAAGTTAACGTCGGAATTAGCGCGATTTAAAATGGCAGATAACTCAAGCATTTGTGCCCTAAGCCGCTGGTCGTCTAACTCAGCAAGTATTTGTCCTTGCGTCACCCTTCGCCCTTCATCTACCAAAATATTCACTACAGAGCCCGCTAAATCAAATCCTATGGCCGCTGTCTGCGGAGCTTCTGCACGGCCAACAACTAAACGCTTTTGCACATATTGCTCATGCCATTCAATAGGCATAACATTGACCAGATGTTTTTTAGTCTCAGTAGGTGGTGGCTGTGTCTGGCCATTGCCCGATGCTTTCATTAATAATACTAGGGCGATCAGTGCGAAGAGCGGGATCAACCACAGCAAGTACTTTTTATAACCTGACTGTTGTGGCAACTGATTTGCACTTGTCATAAAATTCCCGCTGGATTTGATAAAATCAAAAATAATTAAATACTGGACTGTCTAGTTTGATATATAATAATGCTTAATATGAATGTTGCAATACTTTTTTAGTGTCAGAAGAGGTTATCATTGTTAAATAAAGAGATTAATAAGGCTGGAAGGCCAAAAAGTGCTGAAAAGCGTAAGCAAGTGCTTGCAGCAGCCAGCGACCTTTTTTTGGAATTTGGCTTTAGTGGCTGCTCAATGGAAATGGTAGCCAAACAATCAGGCGTTTCAAAACAAACTGTGTATTCGCATTTTAGCAATAAAGAAGCATTATTCTTAGCTGTGATTGAGGATAAGTGTGCCGAATATCAACTCGATGATAGACACCTAGAAGGTGGCAACTACAGTTTGATACAGGTATTGCGGGAAAGGGGTTTACAGATAGTTAAGTTATTGCATGACGCCAAAGTGATTGCCATTTATCGGGTCATAATAGGAGAAGTAAACAGCAACCCCAGAGTAGCCGAATTATTCTACCAAGCTGGGCCAAAACATAGCTTGGAATATTTGGCAAAGTGTTTTTTAAAGTTTGCAGAGCAGTCAATCACTGAGGAATTGGCGTATAAATATGCTGTCACTTTTTTTAGTCTGCTGAAAAGCGAATTTCACATCAAAAGTATTTTAGGGTTAGACTTTGCTCTATCTGATTCAGAACAAATTGCCCAAGTAGAATTTGCCATTCAACAGATTGAAAGTTTACTTGCATCCAAAGCAAGCTAACCTTGCAGATGTACTCTGGCACTTTATAGGTTTTTATTGGTCTTAGAGGTATGTATGCAAAGTTTAGTGACTCCATCAATGGGCATAATGACTCGGCAGTTTTTTCTGTTATTAACCCTCAGCTTTAATAGCGGAATTGATGAATTTGGTTAACCGCATTAATCAGGTTTTATTAGTCGATTTAGCCTTACAATTTGAATTGGTTGATAACCAAGCTATTATGTTTTTTGACGCGGCTAACGATCCCTACACCAATTCCGATGCAGCTACTGATATTGAGGTAAATCAGGCTATTGTCGATCAAGCTATTGGTAGTCAAAACTATGATATAGGTCACGTACTGGGTACAATTGGTGGTGGGTTAGCCTTCGTAGGTGTGGTTTGTAACAGACAATGATAATGATGTGGACATGGATGCACTCAGCATCACCTCGTTTACCTATACAGGTGATGGACAAGTGGCAGTTTTAAATCAACAATTAACTTATACCCCTGCATCGGGGTTTACAGGCAGCGAATCAATAGTCTATGTTGTATCAGACGGCACATTAACAGACCAAGCTAGCCTGAATGTGCAAGTAAATTCGATTCCGGCAGTTTCTGGCGACTCTGGCGTTTCCGGCGGGGGCAGTATGTGGCTGCTAAGCCTTTTGTCTTTTCTTGGTTTTGCTTTAAAGTTATATCAATCACATAGTAAGGGCAGTTATGAATAAGCGGAAATCATCTTTAATGTTTGCCATTGCGATAAGTTGTATTTCCCTTGGCTGTAGTCAAACCAACACCTCTTCTTTGTCTCAAGCATCTGAGATAACTCAAGATGATCAAAGTAAAGAAATCGATGACCGCCAAACGGCTGATCTTAAATGGTTATTTTATGCTGATCCCAAAGCCGATGCCAATTTAGCCATTGAGAAACAAGACTTCACTTTATTGGCTTTTGCTGGCAGAGTCACCAGTTTTCCGGGCATCGACAGTGGATCTACGACTCTTCAGCAACAATGTGGTTACCGACTATTAGCCAATAGTAGTGACGCATTGAGGTCAGAAAACGAATTAAGTGTACGTAAACAATTATACCAATACGCAGCCACTTTCAACCAACTAGTTGCAGCCGCCTGTCAAAAAAATAATTGAGGTGATTAGAATCAGTCCACAACCCATCACGCAAGTTATGGACTGACATTTTTATTTTCTGAGTACAATTTACGTTGCATTAGAAAGATATTGATAGTGCGACTAGTTTTTTCATCAGTATTCTCCAGTTATTTAAAAAACACGGCCATAAACCGCAGAGTATTTATGACTGATCGGCAAATAAATTTCTGTGGTTTTATTGTATACAAGTAGTAAAAATGATGTAAAACAAAGAGTTAAACTTATGTGACAACTATATCCAATTGAAAGCCTGATTAAGTTCTATTAAAATTCGTATTCTAATGCAAATCTAAGGGTGTGATCTTTTGAGTCGCCGTTTAGGCCAGCAATAAAGGCCAACTCCCATTTTAGTTGTTTCTGTCCCTCGTATCGATGAACGCCCATAAAACCAGGGCCAACACCAACAAAGTTTTCACCCGTATAAATTTCGATAGAAGGCTGTAGAGAAGGTAAATACCGATAGCGATACTTGAGTCTAAATTCAGTTTCAAATTCATCTTGAATGTCTTTGCCCCATTCATAAACGAGCAATGCGTTGATAGTTAAACTGGTTTGGGTAAATTCTTTTTCAAATAACAACCCAGTAGTAAATTCGTAAGTATCTTCTTTATGTTGTTTTTCAAGTTCAAACAACATGCCCCAATCGGCCCATAATTCGCCTTGGTCAGTTAACATCCAGCGGGCCTCAATTTCATAAGCTTGCAACCCAAAGTCGCCTGTATCGTCTCTTTCTCCCACTATGTAACCTTCAATCGTCAGGTATTCAGAAACAGCATGTCCATACGCAAAACGTTGCGCCAACACATTGCCATCGTCGTTTTGCCTAGACATAAAACGCCATTCAAACTCACGCTCATTAGCCAAGACATATGGTTGATAAACCTTGTCCACTGGGATGCCGTCAGCCCAGCTTATTGGTACACAAAATAGAGAGTATAAAAGCGCAGCGGATAAGCGTAAAAAAGCTTTCATTGTTTGTTACCTGAGTGGGAAGCTGAATTTTGCTTAAGCCAATAAAAAGTAGCCAAAGGGATCGATAAAGCGAAGACATAAACAATCACTTGAGCAATAGATGGGGTTGCCTGATAGCCGAATAGCACGTTAAATAAATGACCGAATTCAAATTCATTGCTAACTAAGTGCTGGGTACTCCAAGCTGCGGCTGATGCATCAATAAGATCGACCTGTACCAGTAAAGGTAAAGCGTTGACGAGTTGCCCAGTAGCGTAAATAAGAACTAGTGCCCATGTTGCCCAAAGTCCTAAGCGTTGTTTTAACCACTGTGCGGCCAAATACAGTAATATCGCTAAGCTCAGACAAATACCTAAACCTAAAAATGTACCGAGCAACATAGATTGCAGTACGTTGTTTTGATGCAAATAGCCATCAAAGTACAAGATAAAATTACTGCCGTTAGATACTAGGGTTAGGCTAACCATTAAACCTGCTACCCAGTATATAAAATACCGATTCGAAGACTGAGAACGCGCTAATCCATAAGCTAAAACTAGGGTTAACAAGTACACAAACAATTGAGAAAACCATAAGGATATTTCAATGCCTTTACCATCAAACCATTGACCAATGATATGGATTTGACTGATGTATATCAGGCTCAACAGGGCACCAGCTACAAAGCAGAATAATAGCCATAACTTGCTCGCCGGAAGGTGCACATGGAGGTACACAACCAATACAAAAATGGGTAATGCATCGCGCAAAAACAAAATTACCGTATTAATTAACATCTTGTGACCCCAGCTTTTGCTGCTCAACAATCACAGTGCCGGTGGCAGTGTTAGGGTTATATTCGCCAAAAAAATGGTATTCCCCAGGCTTCAGTGGGCCAATAAATATGGTTGCTTTGTGATTAGCAAAAATGACCTTCTCGCGGTTTAGTGAAAAACTATCAAATTCCTCTGGGGTACTGTCTTGATTATCGATGATCAGTTTGGCTTTCTGGTTTGCTGGAATGGAGATCCGCGATGGAAAAAAAAGATGATCTTTGAGTTGTATATGATACTCAGTAACAGCTGCCAGCAGAGGGTGACAAAATAAGCTAACAAATAGTGTGGCGCAGCCTATTAGTTTATTCATAGGAATAGCCTTGCGGCAATAAAAGCTCTACTGACAAGCCCGATAATTGCTCAGAGCGGCTTAGTTTTAATGAAGCACTATGCAGCTCAGCAATATGTTTGGAAATAGCTAACCCTAAACCACACCCCGGTGTATTGCTAGTATGACGGTCACCACCAATTCGGTAAAAACGTTCAAACACTCTTTGGTATTCTGATTTATCAATGCCGGGACCAGAATCTTCTACTTGAATAATCACCTGTCTATTAACTGTTTTCAATGTGACTCTAATCAGCGCTCCTGCAGGCGAATATTTACTGGCATTGGAAATTAAATTTTGCAGCAATATACCTAGAGAAAATTCATCACCTTGAATGCTGGTACCTTGACCGACTAGTTCGATTTCTTGGTTTTTTGCTTCAATTTGCGGGAATAAAGAGGCGATAACCGTTTGGCAAAGTGATGCAGTGTTTATTTGTTTAAACTGGCCTTGGTACTGTTCAGGATTGGTACGGTTTAACAACAAAATCTGCTCTACTACATGGCTCATGCGCTCAATACCTTGTTGTAGATATATCATATTGGAGTTCGTAGTCTTGTTATTATTGAGTTCTAACGCCAGATTATGGGCATTGATTTTTAACACACTTAGAGGTGTGCGCAGTTCATGGGCTGCATCAGAAGCAAAGCGTTTTTCTCGTGAAAAGGCTGCGTTTAATCGCACAAACAATTGGTTTAAGGTTTCTAATACCGGACTGAGCTCGTTATGCTGATTTTGCTGTGTTATTGGACTGAGGTCGTCGGCTTTTTTGGCGCGCAAGTTGTCAGATAAAAGCCTTAGTGGGCGTAACCCTGTGCTGACCAGCAGAAATATAATAATAGCTAACAATGGGATACTCAGTATCAGTGGTGTGACAGCAGCCAAAATCATTTGTTCTGCCAGCTCAAAACGCCTATTTAGGGGTTGTGCTACTAATACCCACTTATCAGCTGATTCGAAGAAGTGCCCATAGGTACGCCAACGTTGCGCTAAAAAATTGTGTTCAGCGAATTCATTTTTAAAATCACTCATCGCAGCCTTAAGCTCTGGATGAGAACTCACAATTAATCTGTTGTTTTGCCATATTTGGTAGACAAAAGCAGCGTCAGTTTGTGGTGTTAACGATTGCGTATTTAAGTCGCTAATATTGACCAAAATATAAGTCAAAGAACGCAATTCATTGTCAAATACGCTGGTTGCTTTGGCCATACTGCCGCGATAACCTTGAATGGCGGCTGCAAAAATAACTAATGTAATCACAGATAACAAAATCAGCGTTAGATAGCGGCGAATAGACAAACTTAGGGCTCTATACTTGAGGAAGCTTTAATACTGTAGCCTACACCGCGGATTGTTTTGATAAAAGACTTGGGAAGTTTTTTGCGTAAATGGTGAATATGTACCTCAACCGCATTGCTCGCGACCTCTTCACCCCACTCGTATAATTTAGACTCAAGCTGTTCTCTAGATTGTATTCGCCCAGCTTGTTCTAAAAGTACCTTTAACAACATAAATTCTTTGCGAGACAGATCCACTACCTGACCAGCAATACTCAACTCATGGGAAGCACAGTCTAGGCATACCTCGTCAATGGTAATAGTGGAACTGGTTGCTGTGCCCAATCTTCTTTCAATCACCCGCAAACGGGCGATCAGTTCGTTTACATCAAAAGGTTTACTTAGATAATCATCTGCTCCTTGATCTAGCCCTTTGATTTTGTCTTCGATGGAATCTCTTGCGGTGAGCACAAGAACAGGCATATTAACCTTCATTTGCCTGATTTGTTTAAGAAGAGTTAGGCCATCCATATCTGGCAAGCCTAAGTCCAATATTAACATGTCACACTCATTGGTTTTTATAGTCAGCAGTGCTGACTTAGCATCGGTGACGTGATTGGCGGTAAAACCTTCCGAGCGCAGAGATTGGTGTAGGCCCCTGGCTAATTG
>Ga0316209_1002533_pt1 | contig 14525 bp, 15 predicted proteins | sample 6monopyrite_MG_FD_204945 | JGI IMG/M metagenome (GOLD analysis project Ga0316209, IMG submission 204945) | Microbial mat bacterial communities from mineral coupon in-situ incubated in ocean water Damariscotta River, Maine, United States -... | ecosystem: Environmental > Aquatic > Marine >...
GATACACGTAACTGGAATTTTATTAAAGCTGTCGAGCTCAACCCGGAAGTGAAAAAATTAGCCGCTTGAAAATTTAGGCGACAACTACCTTGAAAAACTCCGTTATCACTACTGTCCCGTTAAGAAAATTGAATGTGACCTAAAATCGTCGTGTGTCACATTTTTATTGGTTTTTATTTATTAACGACATGAAATTAGAGAAACAAAATAATAACAGATAATAATTTAAACCGTCATCCCCGAATGCTTGTGTCTGGGATCCAGCGGCCTTATGTACTGTAAAGACACTGGATTCCCGACACAAGCATTCGGGAATGACGACACTCTTTAAGTTAACGGGACAGTAGTGATAAATTATATTTAATTGCGCACAGTAAAAAATTCTACATAAATTGAACAAATGAGCAATGTGTCCCTCAAAGCCCCCATGTTTAAATTTAATCTTAAAAATGTACCCAGATTTTTTATAGCGGGATTGCTGGCTACGGCTGTGCATTATAGTGTTTTATTCACGTTGTTTAACGGGTTTAAACTGGAAATTATATTATCGACAAGCATTGGTGCGTTATGCGGGGCGATTGTTAATTATCTTATCAACTATTTTTATACGTTTGGCAGTCAGCGCAAACATGCTCATGCGGCGGGTACATTCTTTCTGGTTGCGGGAACAGGTTTGATCTTGAATGCTTCAATTGTCGGCCTTATGTTTCATCTGCTGGCGTTACCCGCATTACCGGCACAGCTAAGCGCAACGCTCATTACCTTTGCATGGAATTATCTGGCGCATCAGCGCTGGACATTTTGATAAAGCCGGGAACTTTTTGAATGTTGTTATATCATATAGTTTGTATTCAAGTTTTAGGTAAGCGCCCCCCCGCTCGATGATGAAGTTTTTATTTTCCAGATTTGTTATTGTATTGATGCTGCTATCGGCCTTATCGGTTGCTGTGCCGACTTCGAGTGGGTTATCCAGTACCTATACGGATGATTCGGCTGGCAATAATGAACGGCTGAATCCTGGCAAAGCTGATACCGCTAATCAGTGTCATTTTAGCAATGACGCTTCCTGTTGCTATATTGATTGTGACCTTAAATATGCACCTTTATTTTCAAGGTTTAAATCACTGCCGGAAATACACAGTATTGCTGTATTTAATGTATTTGCATCGAATTTACACCGGATTTATTTTAAACCGCTAACCCCACCTCCCATTTTATCCTGATACTACAAATCAAATATTAAGCCTAATGCTCTGTCTAGTGTGCTGTTTGCAGCATGCTATTTATATTCATTATTAACAAATTTAATTCAATGTTCAACCTGTAAGCAGGCTGAATATGTATCGTATCAGGTGTATTTTATGAACTATAACTTGAACAAACAAAAAGAACATGACGTTAGTTATTCGGAAAGTGCCATTTTTTATTCACACAAACCACAAACGGCGGGGAAAAAAACGCGTCAGTTGCTGTCGGTTATTGTTCCCGTTTATAACGAAGAAGACGTATTAGAGCAGTGCCAGCAACGGCTTAATGCAGTGGCAGATAAGTTGGCAATAAATACTGAAATTATATATATCAATGATGGTAGTAGTGATAACACGCTGGCGTTGTTAAATGAAATGCAAAAGAATAATTCACGTATTGCAGTGATAGATTTGAGTCGTAATTTCGGAAAGGAAATCGCAATGACTGCGGGTCTGGATTATGCGCAGGGCGATGCGGTGATTATTATTGATGCAGACTTACAGGACCCACCAGAGTTAATTCCTGAAATGTTAGCGCAGTGGCAGCAGGGTTACGATATTGTTTATATGAAGCGCGCATCCCGTGACGGGGAATCCTGGTTTAAGAAAATATCGGCAACGGCTTTTTACCGTGTAATAAATCGTATTAGCCATATTGAAATACCGGAAGGTGTCGGGGATTTTCGTTTGTTAAACCGGCGTGCGGTAGATAGTTTATGTCAGTTAAGAGAATCAAACCGGTTTATGAAAGGCATGTTTTGCTGGTTAGGGTTTAAGCAAAAAGAGCTAGTATATAACCGCGAAGAGCGAGCGAGTGGCACCAGTAAGTGGAACTATCTAGCCTTATGGGATCTTGCTGTGGATGGCATTACGGCTTTTTCAACCACACCGTTAAAGCTCGCAGGTTATGCAGGTGGTATATGTGTTACTTTGTCGATATTTGCGTCGGTCTGGTTGGGCGCACAGTTTTTGATCTTTGATGCTGGCGTGTCATCACATATATTACTGATGCTTGGCCTATTGTTTTTTGCGGGTATACAAATGCTGGCGCTGGGTGTTTTGGGCGAATATCTTGGCAGAATGTATATAGAAACCAAGCATCGTCCTCTGTATCTGGTAAATGACTGGGCGCCTTGCACAGATAGTGATGATATTAGTATTGCGACTCAGGTTCATGATTGCGAGAAACATTTATCATGAACAGTTTCCCGGGTGTATTGACTGCGGATGAAGAAAAAGTCTCTACGGGGCTCACTTATCGCTATCGTCGTATCTTATGGTTTTTATTATTCAGTATTGTTGCGGTTAGAATTATTACGCTGGGTTTGTATCCTTTGCAGGATACTACTGAAGCCCGTTACGGCGAAATTGCGCGCATTATGGTAGAAACCCAAAACTGGGTTACGCCGCAGTTTACTTATGATGTGCCCTTCTGGGGTAAACCACCACTAGCAACCTGGTTAAGTGCAGGCAGTTTTGAATTGCTGGGCGTTTCGGAATTTGCTGCCAGATTGCCTTCCTCTATGCTGGCTGTTCTTGTGTTGATACTGGTTTATTTGCTGGCAACACGTCAACGTAATGCAGATCTGGGCTTAGTGTCTGTTTTTTTGCTGGCGTCCAGTGGTCTGTTTTTTATTATCGCCGGTGCGGTTATTATGGATGCAGCGCTGTTAGTCGGTGTCACTTTATCCATGGCAGCATTCTGGCAGGCGATGCATAATGGTGGGCGTCGCTGGGGTTATGCCTTCTTTGTTGGAATCAGTATCGGACTGTTAGCAAAAGGTCCGCTGGTGTTAGTGTTGGTTGGAGTGCCGCTAGGTTTGTGGGTGATAGCGCAGGGAAATATCAGGCAGGTGTTGCAGAAAATCCCCTGGTTTAGCGGTAGTCTTTTAATGCTGGCATTAAGTTTGCCCTGGTATTTTTTAGCTGAACAGCGAACCCCTGGCTTTATTGATTATTTTATTATTGGAGAGCACTGGAACCGGTTTATGGTGTCGGGGTGGCAGGGTGATCTGTACGGGAGTGCCCACGCAAGGCCACGGGGAACCATTTGGCTATACGCAATAGTTGCCTTTTTACCCTGGTCGTTATTAATGCCGGTGTTAATATGGCGTTCAAAATCCAGCATTAAAAATTTCAATATCAGGCTGCATTCATGGCCGGTTTACTTGGCTCTATGGGCGATGACGCCGATGCTGTTTTTTTCATTTGCGGGTAATATACTGGCGACTTATACCTTGCCGGCGATGGTACCGTTAGCATTATTGAGTGCAGAATTGTGGCTTTTATTACAGAATGATAAAACCTCAGTCAAATCAGTAGCAAAAAAATATCAGAAAATGATACTCTGGATCGGTATGCTGATACCGCTGATTTTTATGCTGGCAATAGCTTTGCAAAATCAGGGGTATATTAAAACACGTTCCCAAAACGATTTGCTAGATGTATACCATCAACTAAAAACAGACCCGCAAAGCCGGCTCGTTTATCTAACGAAGCGACCATTTTCTGCGCAGTTTTATTCAAAGGGCCAGGCAATAGAAGCATCATCATGGCAACAGGCCATACCATATCTTCAGAATGAAGTTGAAGATTATTATGCGATAAAAAATTCGCAGCTACAGAAGTTACCAAATGATGTATTATTTAAGTTGCGCACTATTGGCGAATATCATGGTTATAGTTTGTTGCAGGAAGTGGATAGCCCGGACGTGCTAAACTAATTGTTCGAAGCCATGGATGGCGAACATAGACGGCGAACATGGACGACGAAGCTAAGCAGGCTTTATTTGAACAAGAAATATTATGTATTCATGCACTTTTGTAAAGTACCTTTGGAAAGAAAAAGATAAAAAAAGGCGATTTAAAACGTTGCAGAAAAAAATCACTCTGCCTTTTCTGCCGATTATTGGTCTTGAAGTGGGTGAAGGTGACTGGTTTTCCGGAAAAATAGAACGTATCGTCTGGGATAATATAAACAGTATATTCACAGTTAAAGTGTTGGACCTGACACCTAAAGACGGTATTACTGCTGAATTGTTACTGGATGTTGCTATTAAGCAAGGCTGGGAAATGCAGGATGAGTAGCTGCTAATGTTCACTTGAGGTTAAGATGAAAAAATTAAAAAATGAAAAAGAATTACTAAAAAAAGCCATCATAGAAGGTGTTAAATATGGCGAGGCTCGAGGCGTTGTTGAGTTTGAGGCGACAGATTCGGCAAGTGAAAAAATAGAATATATTTATCGTTTGCTTGTTCACGATAAAGTGATTCAGGCTATTCCAGAAGACCAGATATCACAAAAATCCATGAAACATAAAATTGCAATCTGGGCTTCAAAACTAAAGTGAGTGCTCAATCAGAATATAGAATGTTTTATGTGTACAAAATAAAAACAGGCCGCCGAAGTGACAGCCTGTTTTACAATTAAAGTAAATTGTGTGTTGTCGATATATAATATTACCAGCCCAGTATTACCAGCTCAGTATTACCAACCCAGTATTACGCCCTCAAGAAATTCATTCTGCCCTTCGTAATCTTCTTTTTTGGTAATCACAAATGCTTTCACTTTTTTACCGGCAAATCGTCTTAGTATGCCTTCGACGGATGCGCGACCTTCACCGTGAGTCAGGGACTGGATGATTTTTTCCTGATTAAGATTGCTCACTCTGCTGCTTGCGGTCATTACCTGATTGGGAATTTTCTTACTTGTATAAATAACTTTGTAACCGGCTCGCTGTTCTGCTGATAGCTTTTTATCAAAGAAATCCTGTCTCACTACAGCCGCTACACACTTGTTTTCTTTAAGTTGTTTAAACACAGCAGGCATGCCGCCTTTTACGCTTTTAATAAGGGGTTCACGAATAGGGCTGTTGAGAACATTGAGTAAAACAAGTGAGGTTAAATTTGGAGGAGGAATAGCACAAACTTTTTTTAGTACTAAATCATCTGGCTTATTTATGTTTTTACTGCTTTTATGTGCAATAAAATAAAAATCTAATCGTCCGGGGAGCTTAACCAGAGGTGTGTGGGAGAGGTGCAGTATTCTCCAGGAGGCAAAATGAGGTCCATCAAATATGATATCGAAGACATCTCGCCTGATGTCTCTTTGGTAGCGAAGCCAGCCACGGGGATGTTTGTAAACGACCTCTTCACCTAATAATTTACTTAAGTGATTGGCAAGTGGGCCATAGAGTTTCTGGCCCTGCTCAGCAGATTCCCTGGGAGGAGCGGTTAGTATTAGTTTTGCACTAATTTGTTGAGAAAAAATCAAACATGCAGCAAGTAGTAACAAAGGCTGCTTAAGAGGTACCAACTTCATCGTTTGTTCCTTTGGGTAAAACATGGATTAGGATAGTTTATAAAGATTCTTATGACAACAGTCAAATAAGATGTACTTATTGTAATATGGCATAAAATCTATGGAATAAATAGAGGAATACTGCATCACCATCTTAAATTAGAATTTATTCAATGATTATTTTATAAGTATCTATATAAATAAGCATCTATATAAGTAATTGCTGTTTAATCGCCCCAGCGAGTGCATTATTACAAATTTTTATTATAGTAATATCAAAATATATCTTTAACGCGCTTTTAATATAGCACAAAAAATGCAGGAGATTGAATTCAGTGATAATTTGTTTTATGAGGGGTAAAGCTAATATAAGTGATTATTTATTATAAACGCATAATTCTTAAAGGTAGTTCATTATCGGGCAGGCGAAAAATAATTAACATTGTATTGTTTTTATTTTATGGGTGGTATCTGGATGGCTTGAATAAGCTACAGATGTTGTGAGTCTACTTATCAATTAACCTGCTGAGTGGTATGTTAAAAAAGGCATCTGCACCACCTTTCATAAAATAGTATTTTTTAATATTTTTGGCTTCCAGGTAGTACTGAAACCAGCGCACCTGTTTTCCCACCATATCATACACATAAAGTGTTTTATTACTGATGCTGATGCTGTCAAGAAACTTATCAAGTTTGTTTTTTTCGGATTTACTCAGGCTGATAGAGCTTTCATCGCCAGAAAATATATAAAAACCGTCCCTGTTGATTCGATCTCTAATGTCGAGTATTTTTACGGATTCATTGGCGCTTTTTATGAATTTTTCTGCGGGCAGGGTATGCAATTTAAAGTCAGCTTTTGATATAAGTCGCGCAGGGTCATTTAATGTGCTGCCTAATAAATCAGCTTCTTCAGGATGTTTTTTTGCCCAGTCAAATATCCCCGCATCATAAGCATAGACATTTTTAAATCCCAGATAATTCATGCAGCGCCGGGTGGCTTTATAAGACTTCATGCAGGTGTGACCATTGCAGTAAAAAACTATTTTTTTAGCTGGATTACGGTCTCTAATTTGTAACATTTCCATTTTAAATCTTTTTGATGAAAGTGAAAGTGGTACGGAAAGTGCGTTTTTAATTCTCAGCGTTTCATACTCATAGGTCGATCTTGCGTCAACTATGACTACATTGTTGCGGGATTGATATAGCTCTTCAAGCTCAATGGTAGGTACATGGGGGTATTTGGTACGGCCAGGGAAGTCTGTTGATGCAGTTAAACTCGGGCTGAATAGAGAAAGTATTATTATAGTTATAATATGTTTCATTTTTATTCCGTTACTAAATAAAACAACAGGTCGTTAGAAACAGGTGCAATGTGCTACTTATTTCTTATAACTGAGTCAGTTGTTTAGAAGAAAGAGGGGTTAAATATTTTATTTATATTATATTTTTTTATTTAACGCCGCTGTATTATGAGATTCAAGTGATGTTTCGTCAAGGTGAATATAAGGATAATTTTTAAACTTAGTATTTCGTTTTAATAAAAATACAGCTGAAATAGATAGGTTTTGTGCGTGAGAATAATTATTCCATGTGTTAGATATGGAATTTTTATTGCCATTTTTCATCTCATATAATAATTAGTTTTTTGAAGGCATTTTTGATCGATTTTTATACATAATTGATGTCTACAGGCAAATACGCAGAATGCGTTTGTTACATATGTTCGCTCTTCTGTTTTGAAGTTAGCTGAATTTTCAAATCACAATCAAATATAGTAAAAGCAGCAGTGGTTCAGCCTGTGTTGGTTTTGGGCCACAAACACCCCGTGATATAGATAAGGTTATGGGTACAAATAAGCGTGTTTTTACTTCAGCACCCAGTTATAAAGAAATGAATCTGTGTAATATACATTTGCATAATAATGCGGAGCACAAGGCTAAAGCATTTTCAATTTATGCGGGCGAAGGTGAGCACGGCCATGGTGGTGGTTACCAGTGGGTATTAGTAAGTTGCTTAGCAAGGCTGAGTTAATGCCACCTAAGGGAGATGTCTGCCATGGCCTGAAGCCGGGTAAAGGCCTGGGTTCATGTTTGTCGCAGAGCGGCGCTAACCCTAATTTACGCGTTGAAACTCAGGCTTTCATGGCTGTGAATGACTCATCGGCACTTAACTTTAATGACCTGACCTATGATGGCAATAGGGTTAATGGTTATCATCAGGCTAAAGCTCTACCAACCAATGTTGGTAAGCCGGTTGAATTTATGGGGTCAACCACGGGTTCCAAGTATACCGAGCAGCAATGTTCACCGATGCGGGTGACCTGGTCTGTGCGCCCGCAGTGCGCGTAAGCTTGTGACTAATCCGGCTATTACTGTCTGTTATAAAAAAATAGGGCAAGCAGGTAGCCTGCGCACTATTCACTAAGCTAAAAAAGCCACCTTTGCGGGCGTCTTTTTTATTGGTTGCTCGAATTATAAATTGGCTGTAGTTCAAACGGGGGGGGGTAAGTTAAATTAATTGACAGATTATCGAATAAGCAGCTTATTGAGCATTTTATTTATGAAAAAGTTTTGAAGACGCCGTTTGCATGTGTATTATGTGTATAGTAAATGATAAAATCGCGTGTAAATAATGCCAATCAAACTTATCTACAATCAGTCGCAAAAATTCCTAACAGTGAGAGTTGAAGATCATTTGTCCATTGGTGATGTGGAAGCGGCGACTCTTAAAATCTTAGAATCGGAAGAATTCCCCCCTGATGTAAATACTTTATGGGATGTTCGACAGCTGTCTTTTGAGGATATTGATATTGCTTTTATAAAGAGGCTGGTTGCCGTACGAAAAAAAAATAAAGGTCTGCGTGGAAGTCCAAAAATCGCTATACTTTCTAATTATGCTTTAGCGGCACCGATAATCAAATTATATGTCATTTTATCAAAGGGCCTGGAAGAAAAAACGCGTGTTTTTAAGACGCTTGAGGAAGCTGAACTATGGTTAGGGCATCTTTGATCAAGTTGCTGTATGTTCATAGTTTTTCATATTCATCGGTTTTAAATCCAACAAGAATATTTTTTGTTGTTATCAATACCGGGCGTTTGATTATGCTCGGGTTATTCAGCATGATTTGAATAGCTGTGTTTTCATCGACAGAAGATTTTACTTTTTCGTCGAGCTTGCGCCAGGTGGTGCCGCGTTTATTTAGTAAAATTTCCCAGCCAAGTTTTTTTACCCAGGCTTTCAATTCTTTTTCGGGAACACCGCGTTTTTTGTAATCGTGAAATTCATAGTCGATGTCATTATCATTAAGCCACTTGCGGGCTTTTTTAATGGTGTCGCAGTTAGGTATGCCGTATAAGGTAATCATGGTTTTAAAATAAAGTCTCTAGAGGGGTTTGCATATGGTCAATATTTTACTCTATGGATAGATATATTGATAATGTTAGTTAAGCGGCATCAAAATCGATCTATAGTAAATCGCATCAACCTATGGTGAAAGAGATGAGTATCCTTAGTAAAAATCGGGACTTTTGTCTTATTAGAAACCCACATATTAACCTTTATCTAATTAAGCGTAATCACCCTCCAAAAAAATAACAGAAGTCAAAAGTAGAAAGTTCCTGTAAATTTAATCAGAGGTTCCCTGGTTAATTTAAATCACATCAGCGTTGCTTTTTATCTCAGTCATCATTGTGGTCATGATACCAGCGGAATCTGGCGCTTGCTAATGGGTATTGTAGATTTTGCTCAGTGCCACATAGGGCAGGGCCTCAAAACTCAGCTGGTTTTCTTTGTCGCTCTTACCGTGCATCGGGTCTTCCAGAATCCGTGCAGTCGTGGTCACGCCCATGTAGTCAACGACAAACTGAATGACATTTTTCACATGGTGTGTATTTGCACGCAGTTGCTTTGCCATCTCGGCGGACTGCTCGCCATCGGCATATCATTTGGCCGATGATTCATTCACTGCCCCGCGAGGGCAACGCCCATTAATACCCCGCCCGCAGCAGTTGCAAGCAGTTGTGTGTAAGTTTTATTCATATCATATGTATATCTCCCAATAAATTAATGAGCGGCCTGAATGCCGCAAAATACAGATGTCAGGAAACCCGTTTCTGGGCCGATTCCTGATGCAGGGAAAACACGCAACGAATATGACCAGGCCATGTTATGCCGATGACGAAAATATGAATCTGAACACGGGATAGTTTATGTTCGCACGAAGGATGGTTTGGCTCATCCCTAAGTTAATGGTTGTTAGTATAAAAAAGTTCACTCGCGTCGAATTCAGGATTTAGGCGATTCACTCACCGGCGTTCAGCATGAGAAAAGCACCCAAGATTACCATTTGGTAATTTACGGATAATGTTCAGGTGATCTGCATCTTATATAGTCACTTTTACTTACGGGGTTATAAGTTCATGGAGAAAACCATAAAGAATATCTTGTGTGAAACACGACTCTTTTGGTTGTTCTTATGAGAGCTGAATTTTCTCTAACCCAGTAGGTAAATATACTTTAGATGCAATATGAAAATGATGTTGAGTATTTTGTCTGGAATTAATCGCTGGTGAGTACCAGGGGTACAAGTATAGAACGAATTCCCTTATAGAACTAATTCCCTGTTTTTTAATCAAAGCTATAAGGTAAGGAAGGAAAAAAGTATGAAGTGTTGGATATGTGAAAAAAGATTTTTTTTACTCCCTTGTGTTTTTGTTTTTTGTTTTCCATCAGCTGTCATTGCTGATGCTACCGATGTAGCTAACAGTCCCCACCACGCTGAAAGTAGCATTGAAGTCGAATATTTTAATATAGGTGATTCGAAGTCGAATATCGGAAATGCACAAGTGGGTACCTCTGGTTTGATTATTCAGACTGAGTATGAAATAAACAACATGGTTTTTTCATTTAATTATGAACGTTGGAATTATAATTGGACAAATTCTGAGATGCTTCCTTTTGTTTCTGGTGGTGCTGCTCCCTGGAGTACGTTTAACACGCTGCAATTTGGTTTTGCTTATGAGCAGGAAATAAGTGATCAATGGGAGTTAAATTACTATGTGCAAGCCGAATCTTCTTTTGAAAAAGAAACAAGTGAATCCAATGAATATGAGGCAGGTATTGATTTTATTTATGAACCATCGGAAGTGTGGGTTTATGTATTCAACGTTAATATGGAGTACCTGGATGCAACAGGCGGGGAGTTTGGGGTTGATTTAGAAATCCAGTGGAATCATGACAAAAAAGATGGCTGGTCGGGTGAGTTTGAAATAAGCAGTGAATTTCCAGAAACGAGTTTGACTTATCACTTCACCCCGGCCCTTTCAACCACCATGTTATATGGTGAAGGCGGCACGAGTACGATCAGGCTCTCCGACAGTAGCCCGGTGATCGGCATGCAAGGGGGTTATTTTGAGGACGAGTATAGCAGTATTGGTCTTCGACTTGATTATGAATTTTCGCATGAAAGTTATGTGTCGTTTTTAATTCAGAAAAACACAGATAGAAGCTTTTCCTTTATCGATAGTTCGGGGAGAACCGAAACGGCATACGATTTTGCTGATTCTATCGAAGCTTTAATTGGCTTTGAATATACATTTTAATGCTTAATTTGATGATATTAATCTGAATTTTTTCATCTGGAAGAGGTCAACTTACAGATTCTTAATGCATCGCTGTGTTCAGAAGCGAAATAATATAGTTATATCTATACCGACAGGTTTGGAATTAAAACTGGAAAATTTACTACAATGAGAATCTTGCTTATCGAAGACGATCAGGTCATTGCTAATTTTATTGTTAAGGGATTGAAAGAAGCGGGCTATTGTGTCGACCATGCTGTCGACGGGATCGAAGGATTGGATCTCGCGCTCAATAATAGTTACGACATTGACATTGTTGATATTATGTTACCTAAACTGGATGGGCTTTCGATAATAGAAAGGATGCGTAAACAGAAAATCGAGACCCCGGTTATTATTCTCAGCGCGAAACGATCCATTGATGATCGTATAAAAGGGCTGCAAAGTGGAGGTGATGACTATCTTATTAAACCCTTTTCATTCAGTGAATTATTGGCACGTATACAAGCGCATTTACGACGATTCAGTAATGTGAGTGAAACTACCCAACTAACGATTCATGATTTATCTCTTGATTTATTGGCACGCACAGTCATTCGTGCAGGTGAAAAAATAGAGTTGCAACCTAAAGAGTTTACACTTTTGGAATATCTTATGCGTAATGCCGGTAATATTGTTTCAAAAACCATGATTATAGAGCGTGTTTGGAATTATAATTTTGATCCACAAACCAATGTCGTAGAAGCACGTATTAGTAAACTTAGAGAAAAAGTAGACAAAAAATTTAATACCTCTTTAATCCACACAGTACGTGGCCTTGGTTACGTCTTTAAAAAAGAAAAATGATTCGTTTCCCAAGTACCCTGGCATTTAGATTAACCTTTTGGTATACGTTGGTGGTTATTGCTTTAATAACGTTATTTTTTAATGCATCTAATTTCTCGCTCAAAAAAAAATTCGACCAGAACATGGAATCCGATCTGCTTGAGGGTATCGTTGAATTTCAAATATTGTATCAAAATGAAGGGTTAGACGGCGTTAAGCGGGAGATAGAGCGAGAAATGAAACTGGATGGAGAGAAAAAGATTTTTTTTAAGTTGTACAATAAAAACGGTATTAATATTTACAGCTCTGATTTGACTCCCTGGCAATTCTTACCTGAAAACCTGCACATTATTAAACAGGTGCTTTCCACCAAAAAATTTATTTTCCAAACCATAAACATTCAGGGGACGGAGTATAAAGCTAAAACGATTTATGATTTAATTGATCCTGATCTTCTATTGTATACCGGTGAATCAACAGAAGATATTCAGGACATAATGACATTACTGTCCAGTGTCTTCGTGAGTATGTTTTTAATCGCTATTCCAGTTGCATTTTTTATTGGTTGGTTAATGGCAGGGCATGCCGTTAAAGGTATTAAAGAAGTAAGCCGTATTGCTTCGGAAATAGAAAAAGGAAAGTTAGATCGACGGGTTTCTGTCTCTGCACAGGGAGATGAAATTACACAACTGGTTGATACATTTAATGCCATGCTCGACAGGATAAGGGTGTTGATATTCGAGATGAGTGAAATGACTGATAATATTGCTCACGATCTACGCAGTCCATTGGCACGTATAAGAGTGATTTCAGAACTGGCATTATCAAATGATAATACCCCTAAGGAGTTCAAGTCTGCTGCATCGGATACTATAGAAGAATGTGACCGATTATTGCAAATGATCAATTCGACACTTGACGTTGCAGAAGCTGAAGCGGATGTATTTCAAATAGCCAAACAGCGAGTAAATATCTCACAACTGGTTGAGGATGCCTGTGAACTCTTTGAAGCATTAGCCGAGCAAAAATGTATCAAGCTGGTTTGTCATTTGGAAGATAGTTGTTACATTGATGGTCATATCCATAACCTGCAACGTATGCTCGCCAATCTTTTGGATAACGCCATAAAATATACATTAGCGGATGGCCAGGTGGATATTGTTTTAGCCTGTAGCAGGCAGAATATTGAAATTATGATAATGGATACGGGTACAGGTATCCCAGAGAACGATCAAGCCCGGGTATTCGATCGTTTTTTTCGGTGTGATCAAAGCCGCACACATGATGGATGTGGCCTGGGATTAAGTTTTTCCAGAGCCGTTGCACGCTCCCACGGCGGCGATATAAATTTGAGCAGTCGATTAGAAAAAGGCAGCTGTTTTACCATCAAGTTACCTGTTACATAAAAAACGCGACAATGCTCGTTAGCCTGGCAGTGGACAGGGATTTTTTATCTGTCTCATTGAAAAATCACTTAGTCAAAATCACTTGGTCAAAATCAATTTATCCTGACGGGTGATTCTTAACCGGTAGGCATGGCCTGCATGTTGGATCATAATTTCTTGCCGTCCGCAAAAAAGCGTCTGGCTGTCATAGTGGCTATGTACGGTTGTGCTGGGTTCAAGGTGTTTACCTGCTGGTATTAGGACTTCCGGTTTTTCTTTCATGGCAACTACCTTCATTATAATAAATCTGAATCTGAGAATGTTCTGATTCCAGGTGACAAATTTGTTTTTCTCCTGAGAGCAAATAGTAAACAGTGTTTCATTATAAGTCAATGCAAATGATAATGATTGCTATTAGCGTTTGTATTGTGCATAATCCTTTTCAGCCAGCCAGTCACCCCGCATCTTAACCCTGTCGGTTTGCAGCCAGCCAAATAATCCACCCAGGCTAAAGCTTTTATAAAGGCTGCCCAGGGTGATTTTACCGAATATATATCGGAACTGGTTTAATGAGGTTAAGAAAGTGAAAGTACAGACTAATTTATTGCGTAGCAGCTTTGTTGTTGCATCGTTGAGCGCGACTTTACCGGCGGTGGCTGCAGATGATAATGCCAGCAGTGAACCGGCAGCTAACATACTGGACAAGGTGATGGTGATCGGTAATCCTGCCAATATCGAGACCTTGCCCGGCTCCGCTCACGTTGTTAGTAAAGCGGATATTCGTGATCAAAACTACGATGACGTGAATCAGGTACTGCGCAAGGTACCGGGCGTTTATGTACGCCAGGAAGACGGGTTTGGCCTGTTTCCCAATATTAGCATGCGAGGCGTTGATACGAGTCGTAGCGCTAAAGTAACCATCATGGAAGACGGTGTATTGACCGCGCCAGCACCTTACTCTGCACCTGCCGCCTATTATTCACCTACCGTTGGGCGGATGAGTGGTATGGAAATTCTTAAGGGATCCAGTCAGGTTAAATATGGTCCGCAAACAACTGGCGGCGTTATCAATTATCTGTCTACGCCCATTCCTTTGAAGGAAACGGCTTATCTGAAATCAACATTCGGCAGTTTTGGTGATCAACGAACACATGCTTATTTCGGTAATACCATCGACACCAGCTCGGGGC
>Ga0316209_1002534_pt1 | contig 14519 bp, 16 predicted proteins | sample 6monopyrite_MG_FD_204945 | JGI IMG/M metagenome (GOLD analysis project Ga0316209, IMG submission 204945) | Microbial mat bacterial communities from mineral coupon in-situ incubated in ocean water Damariscotta River, Maine, United States -... | ecosystem: Environmental > Aquatic > Marine >...
ATGAATGTTTGCGTGGTGGTCTTGATTTAACCAAAGACGATGAGAACGTAAACTCTCAGCCATTTATGCGCTGGCGTGACCGCTTCGAGTTTGTTTCTGAAGCAATTAGAAAAGCAGAGATGGAAACAGGTGAACGCAAAGGTCATTACCTGAACGTAACTGCAGCTACTCCTGAAGATATGTATGAACGTGCCGAATTCGCTAAAGAATTAGGTATGCCGATTATCATGCACGATTTCCTTACCGGTGGCTTTACGGCGAATACAGGTCTGGCTAACTGGTGTCGCAAAAATAGCATGTTGTTACATATTCACCGTGCGATGCATGCGGTAATCGATCGTCATCCTAAACACGGTATTCACTTCCGTGTATTAGCGAAGTGTCTGCGTTTATCTGGTGGCGACCATCTTCATACCGGTACTGTGGTAGGTAAGCTCGAAGGTGACCGTAATTCAACATTGGGTTTTGTTGATCAATTACGTGAGTCATTCGTACCGGAAGATCGTTCACGTGGTGTCTTCTTCGATCAGGATTGGGGTTCAACACCAGGCGTATTTGCTGTCGCATCAGGTGGTATTCATGTCTGGCACATGCCTGCATTACTTAACATCTTTGGTGACGATTCAGTACTGCAGTTTGGTGGTGGTACTCAGGGTCATCCTTGGGGTAATGCAGCAGGTGCAGCAGCTAACCGTGTTGCGCTGGAAGCATGTGTTAAAGCACGTAACCAGGGTCGAGAATTAGAGCGTGAAGCACGCGACATTCTTTCTGAAGCTGCTCGTACTAGTCCTGAGCTGGCCATAGCGATGGAAACCTGGAAAGAAATTAAATTCGAGTTTGAAACTGTAGATAAGTTAGACGTGTAATCTAACTTCGAACTGACGAACTTAACCAATCAATAAGATATAAGAAACGAGGATACAACAATGGCAAATTATGAAGAGGGTGATTACCAAACTGTTCAGACATTAGAAACATTTGGTTTTCTACCAAAGATGACAGAGGACGAGATACACGAACAGATAGCTTACGTTATCGCTAATGGCTGGACGCCGGCAATCGAGCATGAGCATCCTGGTGCTGCAAGTAATCATTACTGGACAATGTGGAAGCTTCCATTTTTTGGTGAGCACGATCTGAGTCGAGTTGTTGCTGAGCTGGAAGCGTGTGGACGAGCTTATCCAGATCACCATATTCGCTTACTTGGTTACGATAACTATACCCAGAGTCAGGGTGTTGCGTTTGTGGTACGTGAAGGACGCGCATAAGGCGTGATATTGATGCCTGTAATGACGGGTGAATAATGGCAATCACAAACATGAAGATGCGATGGGGTTAACAATGGCACATACAGCAACAAGTAAAAGTGCGCGGGAAGCTTCTCTGGAAAGGCGACGTGCTTTGACTACGAAGGGTAAAGCGGCGCTGACAGGTGGAGCAGCAGTGAGCGCTCCGCAAACCAGGAAAAATACCACTCCCGTGGTAAAAAGACCGGCACAAGCTTCGTCTATGACAGGACGGTCTGCTTCACGTGCTCGTCGCGATGCGATGTCAAATGGTGGTAAAGCGGGGCTTGCTGTTACAGATCGTATACGGTCTGCACCTGCCATGAAGACGCCATCTGCACCAACGCAGACTGCTCAGCAAGATTCGTCTGCAGGTTGTGGTTGTGGATGTAATGGTACTACCCCTGCTTGTGGTGAAAAGCGTACTGGTTCAGTAGCCGCTTCAAAAAGCAGGGTTATACGTAACAAGCAAAAGCAAACTGTTGCGCGTAGCTCGGCACGCATAGCCTCATTGGCCAGGCGCGAAGCAACTTCGTCTCGTGGAAAGGCTGGTATTAATTCTGCCGGTTTCTCTACAGCGCAAACTGCAAGGGCAGCAAATCCTGGTTTATCAAGCCGTGAGCTTGCTAAAAAGATACGTGAGGCAAGTAGTCGTATGGGTAGGTCCGGTCAGAAAAAATCTGAGCCTTGTGGTCGTAAGAGATCAAATAAAACAGGCAATGGCGCTGCGAAAGATGCTCCATGGAAAGTTGGTGTAAGTGAAACGGCGGATGGGCAAACATTAACTGGAACCATGGTCGGTCGTAGCCGAAGCGTAACTGGTGATGAAGCTAGTACGTGTCGCGATGTTACCGGTACTGAATACATGGGAGCAGATGTTTTTCGTGAATTTTGTGATAGCGATGCAACAGCATTGACTGCGCGCAAAGTGAACGTAACAACGACATCTCACGGTAATCCCGTTAGTGGTGATCGTGTGGGTCGCGGCAAAAATGTAACAGGCAACGAAGCGGGTACTTGTAAAAGTGTTACCGGTGATGAGTACATAAGTGCTGAACAATCGCAGGCTTACTGTGCGGAGTTTGCAAACAAATCACCTCGCAAAGTTTCTATGGCTGAAACGATGAAAGGTAAAGCGGTTACTGGTAATAATGTAGGTCGTTCTGAAAGTGTAACGGGTGATGAGTCGGGTATGAGTCGTGCTTTAACCGGCACGCAATACACAAAACCTGAAGAAATTGGTAATGCGCCAGCTAAGGTTGGCAAGAGTGAAACATTACGTGGTGGCAGTGTGACGGGCACCATGGTTGGTCGGCGTGAACGTATGACAGGTGACGAAGCAGGTAGTTGTCGCAACGTTACTGGTGATGATTATGTTGGCCAGGAGCAGTATAACGGTTTTTGCAGTGCAAATGCTGAAGCGCCAACAGATCAAAAAGTCGGTGTTTCAATGACAGGCAAAGGTATGTCTGTAACGGGAACAATGACCGGTCGTTCTGATCATGTAACAGGTAATGAACCGGGAAGTTGTAAAGCGGTAACGGGTACGCCTTATGGTGGTGCAGACCAATCAGAAAATTTTTGCCAGGCTGAAGACGTAGCGTTGGTAGGTGAGCGCAATAGACAATTAAGAAGTACGCCAGCGATGCCTTTAACAGGTATTCAGCCAGGTGTTGGTGGCGTGATGACAGGTGCAGATAAAGGTGCGTGTGAACAAGTATCCGGCACTCCTTACATCGGTGCTGATCAGTTTGCTGATGCATGTCCGGCAACACCGGCAACGACAGCAAGTTCTGATTTTCCTCAAGCAATTGGCGGGGAGACCGTGGGCCAACAATTCAGCATTAACACGCCATCAGGTGGTGCAGCTGCAGCAATAGGTTCAACGGGCGTTACTGGTAATCAGTACGAACAAAGTCATATAACAGGACCGTTTGGTATGGCAACCGGCAAAGTCACGGGTACGGAAGACGCTCGTTTCGGTAAAGAAAAGGTTCATGCATCTGAGATGCGACCAGAACCTGTTGCACAGGTAGATGGCAGAGAAAAAGCGCGTATTTCAGGTGAGGGTCAGGATTCAGGTCTAAATATTACGGGTGATGACTGGGGTCGTGGTAACAATGTTACTGGTACAGAAGGCATGTCATCAACAAAACGTAATCCGACCATACGCGCAAATAACTCAATGGCTGCTATGCAAGAAATGGCTGCCATCGCACAAAAACGTAATGAAGAAATAGCGGTACCTAACAGTAAAGTTACTGGTGGTAGTGGTAATACAGATAAAGGTTCTCTGATTACTTATTCAGGAGGGGCTCGCGGTTAATCGAGGAGTAATCCGAGATTAATTACGACACTTAAACACTATGTTGAACGCACGTAACAAGCAGGATCGTTCACGCAACTTGAACCGGATGTCGACCCCTCTCGGTCGTCCTGGTGATAGAAGCGTAAATGCTTCGCTACAAGCGGAGTCTAAACACTCTGCAAGCGTGCCGATGAAAACTGCACTGATGAACATGTCGCATGGTCTAACTAATGCGCAAGAAAATACACAGTTGTATGCATATGAAAGCAGTGTAAGAGAATCGTTTGATACGATCGTTCCAACCTTGAAACAGATTTCAGCATTGCAACATGAAACAGATTTTGAGCAACAAGCGCAACAATTAGCGCGTACGCATCTCGGTTTTGAGTTGCCTGCTTTGCTACTAAATGATGCCTGGGTTGATCAGTTGGATATGCGCAGTTTATTCGCGTGGAGTGTATTTGAAACTTATCATCGTTTTTGCGATGAAGTGTTTACGCGCGACCCCTTGAAACATAATGATATGGGTCAGGGTGGTAGCGACGCCAGCTTCCAGGAATTTATCCAGGAATGCGGTTTTCACATGGTAGATGTTTCACCTTGTGCAGATGGTCGTTTGGCACATGTGATTCGCTATGTTTTACGTATGCCGTACAAAGAAGTTCGTCGTCGTTCATATGCGGGTGCAATGTTTGATATAGATGACAGCTTAGAGAAATGGGTTAAGACAGAATTAGTACGTTTCCGCGAGGGGCGTCCTAATACTGCAGATGCAGCAACGCGCTATTTGAAGGTAGTGGTTTACCACCACAGCTCTGGTGATCCTAGTCACCAGGGTTGTGCAGCGCACGGATCTGATACTGGAAAAGCAGCACAAGGTGGTCTGGATCGTTTGATGGGTTTCCAGCAGGCAGTTCAAAATACACATTGTTGTGGTGCATCTATCGATTGTTTATTAATCGGTATGGATACCGATACCGATGGTATTCGTATTCATATGCCTGATGCCAATGGCGACATTGATTTAGAAAACTATGTTGATAGTTTACAGATGTTTGATACCACAGCCAGCATGAGTGCAAATCATGCAGAGCAATGGATAGCGGATCATATTAAACAAAAAGGTGGTAATGCACTGACAGACGGTATGGCAAATTTTATGACGTACCTACTGAAGAATAATTTGTCACAAGTGGAATATGTGCGCAGTTATTACGGTGGTGCTTATAGCGATATAGGACATGCAGAACGTTTCATCGGTGCTGGTATCGGTTTTGAAGAGATACAGTTACGTAACTTAACGTTTTTTGCTTACCTCAACACGGTTGAGGAAGCTGCCACAGATTTAGATGTAGGTATTAGTATTTTTACGGGTCTCAATGTATCGCACGGACTACCTATACCGATAGTTGTACGTTATGACTATCACGGAAATGTACCAGGCGCACGTGAGCGTGCTGAAGAACATTGCCAACGCGTTTCGGATGCATTGCACAACCGTTACAGTGAATTGAAAGAACGTGGTTTGTTGCACACATTACAAGTCGTACGTGACATCAATGGTGCAGGACAAATCGAAATACTGGATTGTTCGGTAAAAACAAAAGTTGCAGGTGGTCATTAATGAAGATCTGTCAAATATTGAAACCATTGGTTGCAACAAATCGCATACCAGGTATGGAGCATAAGCATTTGCAAGTTGTCCAGGATGGCAGTGCAGTTGCAGTAGCGGTTGACGCAGTCGGTTGTATTCCCGGCGACTGGGTGATTTGTGTAGGTAGTTCAGCGGCGCGTGAAGCAGCGGGCAGTAAAGAATATCCTAGTGATCTAACGATCGTTGGAATCATAGATCACTGGGAGCCGGAAACTTCGGCATAGGCACAGACGATGGAGATTATGCAGGTTGTAAAACCGTTGGTGTGTACGCGTCGTGTCGATGGATTAAGAGATATTAGTTTACGTGTTTTGAGAGATCAAACAGGTAATCAAGTGGTAGCAGTAGACCCTGTGGGTGCTAGAGAAGGTAACTGGGTATTCACATCAAGTGGTTCTGCGGCTAGGTATGCAGCTTGTGATTTTCGGATTTTAACTGATCTGACTATCGCTGGCATTATAGATTTCTGGGATGCTGATTCCGATCAGTAAACCGAATAACTGCTACAACAGTCCTGGTTTAAATACCTAACTTACGTGGCTTAATTTTAATTTTTAATTTGAAACAACTAAGTCTACGACTTTATAAATAGGAGTATTTTAAGATGGCTAATGACAACTATGGTATAGCTTTAGGTATGATCGAAACTCGCGGCCTGGTGCCTGCAATTGAAGCTGCGGATGCTATGACTAAAGCAGCAGAAGTACGCATGATCGGACGTGAATTTGTTGGCGGCGGTTATGTAACAGTATTGGTTCGTGGTGAAACGGGTGCGGTTAACGCTGCAGTACGTGCTGGCGCTGATGCTTGTGAACGTGTAGGTGATGGCCTGGTGGCTGCTCACATTATTGCTCGTCCACACAAAGAAGTTGAACCTGTTTTACCTACAGGTAAAGCAGCTTAAGGTATTTTAATACCCATTAAATATATATAGGAGAAACAGACCATGGCCAATGATAATTACGGCATTGCTCTAGGTATGATTGAAACGCGCGGACTAGTTCCAGCCATTGAAGCCGCTGATGCTATGACAAAAGCCGCAGAAGTACATCTGATCGGACGTGAATTTGTTGGCGGCGGTTATGTAACAGTGTTGGTTCGTGGTGAAACCGGAGCGGTCAACGCTGCGGTTCGCGCTGGCGCTGATGCATGTGAGCGCGTTGGTGACGGTCTGGTTGCAGCGCACATAATTGCTCGTCCACACAATGAAGTTGAAGGTGTGCTTGATGAAACAGGTAAAGGTGCATCAGCTGGTTGATGGCTGGTTGTCGACGAATAAGACTACGTAACCATGTTTCATATCAACGCTGATGAACACGTATTAGGTTATCTCGGTCGAGCCTTGAGCCTCGAGCTCTCTGCAGTACAGTTATATAGTACGCAGTCGATGCTTGTTGCATCTTGGGGTTTGACCGATGTTGCTGATAAATTACGTGCAGAATCTCGAGAAGAAATGGGACACGCAGAACGTATTATTAGTCGAATGTTAGCTCTTGGTGTAGCACCAAATGCTTCACAATTACGTCCGGTTAGACTTGGGCGAAACCTGCAAGAGTTGTTACAGCATGACTATGCATTTGAGAATGAACTGATTAGTTTATACGATGATGCAACAAGACATTGCGTAAGTATTGCTGACTATGATAACCGCCTGTTTTTTGAAGCGCTTCTTAATGAAGAAAAAGCACATGCTACAGATTTAAGGAAATGGCTTCAGGAACTGAAACAAACTGAAACACGAACTTCAAACTGAAAAGATATTTATTAATGGAGGCGTAAAATGAGCGATCAATGGCAAGAGCGTAATAAACCAGCACGTCTTGAAAGGCGTTACCTGTTCCAGGATTACAGCACCCTGCGTGACTTCCTTGAGCGTGCAGCCGGATTGTCAGAGCGTGAAGATTTATTTCCAGATATGGGTTTTGGTAAAGACTATGTCAATATTACCATTTATGCAGATGGAGATAATGAACAACTAGCTGATATTCATCATCGCTTTGCACAAGAACTCGATACGTTAGTTAACGTAAAAGAAAACTGAGGTTAGTGAAATATGCCTGTTATTGCAGTGGTAGGCAACAAGGGAGGTGCTGGTAAGACAACACTGTCAGTCAACCTTGCTGCCGGTCTTGCAAAACAGGCCAGTGCAATTGTTATTGATGCTGATCCACAGGGATCGGCCATACAATGGAATGCATTCACTGACACTAGTCTGGCGATTACTGTGCTCGAAGCCAGTGATGAATTGAACGTTCAGCTAGATGAGCTTTCTAAAGAACACGATTATATCGTTGTAGATTGCCCTCCATCTGTGCGTGCATCACAAACTATAAGGGCATTAGAAGTCTGTGATTTAGCATTGATTCCTGTACAGCCATCACCCGTGGATTTGTGGGCGACAGTACACACTGAAAAAGCAGTTCAACATGCTCGCCAGACCAACACAGATTTACGAGCTGTACTGGTTATCAATCAACTGGAAGCACGCACGACGTTGTCTCGATTAGTTCGTGACGCACTTTCGGAAATTGATTTACCTGTGGCCAATACGGCCTTACATAGAAGGGCAGTTTTTAGAAATAGTGCATTGGAAGGCAAGAATGTTTTTGAAATGGGTCGTCGCGGTATTGATGCTGCTAGCGAAATAGATGAACTTATCCATGAGGTAATCAAGATATGAGTAGCAATGACAAAGCAAAACAGAAGTTAATGGAATCCATGCGTATGACTAAAGCGGGTTCCTCCAGGAAAACTGTGGAAGCTGATACAAAGAAAAATATAACACCCAAGGATGGTAAGCCTGTTAAGCAAAAAAAGAAGGTTAAAAAAGCGTCAACAAACACTCTAAAGTCAGCAGTGGATCCTTATCAGACGGAGCGACGTGTCTGGCCTGATTAGTTCTAATAATTCATTGATGATTGTCGATCAATGGTGCCTGAAATATTGATTGGTATTGATGCCATATCCATCAGACACTTATTTTATGTTTATCAGGCATAAAGCACTATCACTATGTAAACACTAGTTATGTATGACTTGAACTGGTTAATGGTGTGTTTTAATCATAGACGATAATCTATGTATATATAATGTTTTATTTATTATAATAAATATGCTTTTGAGGCATACTTATTGCTATCCATGAGAGGCACCAACAATGTCGATTATAGAGTTACTTCTTACTTTATCTGTTAGTGAGTCTGCGGTGCCCGAACATAAGGAGATTGTAGAAACAGTTGAAAGTATTGAAGCGTGCAGAGAAAACCCAGATGTACATGCTGAATGTAAAAATATACTTGAGCAGTACCTTGAAATGAAGGAAAAGACAGGTGAGCCTTATGTCAACATACAATGACAATAGAGACAGTGACAATAGTTATACCCCACCGGCAGCAATGCCGGAGCACCTTATTCGTTATACCACACTTCGTCAGTTTCAGGTTTTTGAAGCTATCTATCGACTGGGTAGCTTTACCCGTGCTGCGGAAGAGCTCTTCCTTACTCAGCCCACGGTTTCCATGCAGATTAAAAAATTAACACAAGCGATGGGCCTGCCATTATTTGAGCATGTCGGTCGAAATGTTGAACCAACGGAATTAGGTAAAGAGTTATACAGTGCTTGCCGGGCTATGTTTGAAACACTGGCAAATCTGGAAATGAAAGCTTCTGATATGAAAGGCTTGAAACGTGGACGTTTGCGTATGGGGGTTATTACTACGGCAAAATATCTGGCACCTGAAATGTTGGGTGAGTTCAGCCAGATCTACCCAGGTATTGACCTCTCCTTAAAGGTTACCAACCGTGACACCATTATACGTCGTATACGCGCTAACGAAGATGATCTGTATATCATGGGTCAGGCACCGGAAGGAGAGTTTGAGGTAGAAGCCTTTTCTTTTGCGCCTAACCCACTTGTTGTGATGGCGCCGCGCAATCATCCGCTAGTTGGTAAGAAAAATATTAGCTTGGAAGAGATCGCCAAGGAACCATTCATCATTCGCGAACCCGGCTCAGGGATTCGTGATGCTATGTTTAAAGCGTTTGATGCGATAGGGACGCGTCCAACTGTACGCATGGAACTGGGTAATAATGAAGCCATTAAACATGCTATTGCAGGTGGTCTGGGCCTGTCTGTTTTATCACTTCATACATTATCACTGGAAGGCTCCGATGGACCTGTTGTTGTTCTCGATGTAAAAGGATTTCCTATCTTACGTAACTGGTATATTGTTTATCCAAAAGGAAAAGAGCTGTCTCTGGTTGCTCAAACTTTTCTGGATTTTGTTATTGGCTCTGAGCCAACGATCCGAGAGCGGATGCAAAAGATGTGGCCTAAATTACATAGTATTTTAAAAGAAGATAAAAAAACTACTTCTAGTAAGAAAAAGGTTAGTAAGAAAAACGTTAGTAAGAAAAAGACCGCATAAAAATAAAGGAAAAACCCCCTCCTATTGGTAGCTAGCTATAGCTCCCATTGCAAAAATCAATGAGTAATTTGTTTTACTCCGATACATAATATTCAACAGATTTACTTCCGTTATTTCCAGCAAAATTTTAATTTGCAGAGGCTGTGAAGGTATGCAAGTGCTAAACGAAATAAACTTAAGACACAAACGCGGTGACATTTTTGGTGGTGTTACTGCGGCTGTGATTGCGCTACCTATGGCGCTAGCTTTTGGTGTTGCATCAGGTGCTGGTGCTGAGGCTGGTCTATATGGTGCAATCCTTGTCGGTTTCTTCGCTGCCTTGTTCGGTGGTTCACCCACATTGATATCGGAACCAACCGGTCCTATGACGGTTGTTTTTACAGCTGTCATCGCAAAGCTTATCGCTTCAGATCCCACAAATGGAATGGCAATGGCCTTTACTGTTGTAATTATGGCCGGCATGTTTCAGATTGTATTTGGCATAATGAGGTTAGGTAAATATGTAACCCTGATGCCCTATACCGTTGTATCCGGTTTTATGTCTGGCATTGGCATCATACTTATTATCTTACAGATTGGACCTTTGCTTGGACAGCCTGCGCCAGATGGTGGTGTTATTGCAGTATTAGAAAATTTACCCAATCTACTTTCTGGTATACAAACTGATGAAACAATATTGGGTATATTAACTCTGGCCATACTTTTTCTAATACCAAAAAAACTTAACCAATATCTTCCACCTACACTCATTGCGTTGATTGTTTGCACATTGATATCAGTCGTATTTCTAAGTTCATCAGATATACGACGTATTGGTGAAATACCAACAGGCTTACCTGAAATACAACTGCCTGTGTTTAGCGTTGAACAATGGCAGATAATGTTAGTAGATGCCATTGTTTTGGGAATGCTGGGATGCATTGATGCTTTACTCACTTCTGTTGTTGCAGATAGCATTACTCGTAAACGGCATAATTCAGACAAGGAGTTAATAGGTCAGGGTATCGGTAATATCATGTCTGGATTGTTTGGTGGTTTACCTGGTGCTGGTGCGACCATGGGCACAGTTGTAAGTATTCAGGCTGGAGCGCGAACTGCTTTATCAGGCCTTGTAAGAGCAGGAATATTACTCATAGTGATCTTGTGGGCGGCTGATTTAACTGCCGTAATACCATTAGCCGTATTAGCAGGTATCGCGTTAAAAGTTGGCATTGATATTATTGACTGGAGCTTCCTGAAACGCACTCATAATATTTCTGGCAAAGGTGCATTGATTACGTACGGTGTAATACTGCTGACAGTTTTTGTTGATTTGATTGCGGCTGTTGGTGTTGGACTATTTATTGCCAATGTTATGACGATTACACGACTATCCGAGTTGCAGGAAAATGATGTTAAAGCGGTAACAGATCCTGATAATACAGACCTGGAATTATCATCACGCGAAAAAGAAATATTAAGAGATGCTAAAGGCAAAATCATGTTGTTGTATTTACGTGGATCGATGATTTTTGGTAGCTCAAGAGCGATTACCCGTAAGAATTCACAATTTGGTGGTTGCCATACACTTGTTGTTGATATTACTGATGTTAAACACCTTGGTGTTTCGGCAGCTTTAGCACTTGAAGAATCCATTCTTGAAATGACTAATGCTGGGCGCTCAGTTTATATCGTTACTACTAAAGAACAAGCTTTACAACGGCTGGGTAAGCTAGATGTTCTTAAAAATATACCTGATGAGAATATAGTCGTAGGCAGAGAGGTTGTGCTCGAACGTATTAGGGCGAAGCAGCAGTCAGACAGATTGCAAACATTTAATGATGAAAATGATTCTGTATACAGTATGTGATTAATCGAAATATCCATGAATAATAAATAAGGAGAGGGAATATTTATGTTAATGCCAAATCGCCATTATCCTCATTTGTCTTATCAAGTTATAAGTGATGTTGCACAGATTATTGATAATCATCTTAAAGATGATTGGGTAATCAGAATCGAATATACAGATGAATATGAATATTTAAATACAAGCTGGCAGCAATGGGGAGAGCCATTTTTTAAAGTTAAAGAACCTGCTGAAGTAATAGATAATATATTCGCATGCCATATAAACAATCAGATCTGTTCGATAAGGTTGCATGCAGAAAAATTCAACCCTGCAAGCAGTTTCTATTACTCGGTTTGTCAAGCGTGTGATGTTTCCAGGGAGTTGCTCTATGCCTCAACAGAATAAATTAAAAATAGTATCAATTTCTAACAATAGAAACCATCATCATGTAAATAATATGGAACTTGTAAAATTTTCATACGATAAAATAGCATCAAAGCTATCGAGTTTTGTATCGCGAAATCAGAAAGTAAGAGTTATAGTCTTTTTTTCATGCTCAGACCCTTGCAGAGATAAAGCTAACCTGTCTTTTCTGAAACAGTTTGGTGTGGTACCTGATGAATTTGATATTTCCAGGGGCGATTCAGCTATCAATATATTATCAGGACTAAACGATTTTGATGGCCTGACAATTATTGTTGAGTCAGTGTCTATAAATGATTTTTTATTAAAAGACATTGCTGCTCTGAATGAAGAATATGATTCAATGTTGGGAATATCTGGTAAATATCAGCACTTGATTGATGACAAAATAGACAAGATAAGTAATTATTTTAAGCAGAGCCAACATGTGTATACAGGTGGCTATGTCTATATTTCAGGATTGAGTGTTTTGATGCCAGATACTGATCAAGATTTATTACCTGAGACAGAATTCTTGCCGTGGTATCTTGAGGTAGCTAACAAATCCAGTTTATGTCGTGTCGAGAGGCAACCAGAGTTGAGCCTCTTTATGCAGAAAATCACAGAAGTGGAACCTCTTATCAACAATCTGGATGACTATCTCGATGAAATGAGTAATTGTGAATCTGAATGGGATGTTTGATGATTCTTTAAATTTTTACTCTTTCAATAAAATCATGTTATTTACAATAATAGTGTGACAGAGGGAATAAATTTTAACTGCTTCGACTGACCGTCCCATAAAGTAGCTATTTATAGCCATATTAATCACGGTAATAAAAACGAATATATTACGATTTGAAATGAGCAGGTTCTGCTACCATTTTCTACCCCTTTCTTTACATCCTTTGTATCTGTAAAATCAGCATCTTATGCATGCATCTACCCTTACAATTCCAACCGTTACCGTCCAGTCTGGTCGTCCATCGAGTAAAATCGTTATTAGTGATGAGGCGCAGGATGAAGTACGGCTGGCGTATTTGTCTTCTCAGCGGCAACGGTTTAAAACGGAGATTAACCGATTGACGCGTGGCGATATGTTGCAGCTGCTGCAACACAAAACGTTAGCGGGTGAAGATGCAAATAAACTCAGTTTTCTGATGAGTTATGTTTATGCCTGGTGTTGGTTGCAACAAAATGTAAATACTGATTATCAAGTCGAAGTGCTCGCCACCTTTACTAAGGGTTCTCAGGCTTTTTTGATTGAGATGTTGCTTAACAGTGCTTCAGTGTCAGATTTTGTTGATGCTTATATCGATTACTGGGTAAATTTTCAGGGGCCGGCGCAAATTCAGCAACAGCATTGTTTAGATTTGTTGCAGCAAAAGGGTGGGGCGCAATCTTTATCTGAGTATGTTGAGTCGATCTGGAATGCATTGGATTTATTCGGACAGAGTTTTAAGGTTGGTTATAAAGATTTAGCGAAACAGGAAAAAGATCGATACGCCGACATGCTCGGTGTTGAAGACACGGCGCGTTTGGCGTTGGTGGATGCGCTGCCTGATGAAGAGCCTTTAGTGCCATTCGATAAGCTTGGTATTATTCCTGCGATGGGTTGTCCGCAGACCTGCCGGCATTGCATGTTTATCTTTCGTCCCTTAATGAAAAATACGGATGATCCAGCGCCGTTGTATCAAATGATCGATGAGCTAACAACGTCTGTTTTATTTACTGGCGGCGACCTCACGAAACAACTGGATCATTTTTATACTGCTATTGGTAGTATGAAAAATGTGATTACCTTTGCCATTTTATTAAATGGTGATTTTGCAGATAGTTGTGATGTAACAAATCACATTATGGGTAAGATGGCCGCAGCAGTCCGGCAGCGACCAATCACCTGGCCGAAAGCAAAAGTTATGTTGCAAATAAGTTTTGATGAATTTCATCAGGAAGTTGTGGTCGACCGTAAAGGTGATTTAAACGAACGCATTCCAGTAACAAAAATTGCGAATATAATTGAAGCGGCACCGAAGTACGGTGATGAAATTCAGGTGTGTTTATTGCATAAGCAAGTTCATCTGAATTTTTCTATGGAATTATTTCAGAAAGGGGTGTTTGCGCGTTTGGTTAATGAGCTTGGTCGTCGTGGTCATCAGGTACAGGTCCTGTCATCAGCGCCTTCTTCAAGATTGAAGCGTGATCCACTTAATCCTGACACGCCAGCGCCATTGATTAAAGATGCAACATTCATTTTAAGTCAATACCCTGACGTTTATATGTTGCTTACCAGTACAACGATTGATGCTTACGGTAGAGCGAATATGATGGAGCTGTGTGAAGCGGTAAACGAACGTGATTTACTCAAGCAGATGCTGGCGGGTAACGGAACCGGTGGTGAGACATTTGATAAGGATTTAATGTTCTGGTTTAACGGCTGGGCAACATTATTTTCGGCTGTTCATGTCTGTCTGGGAAATATTTTTGAAGATGGTATGGAAACCATACGAAAGCGTCAGCTTAAAGACCCGTTAAGCAATGCACTAAATTGTTTTGATCTTCGCTTGCTGGATTTCTATCGCGAAAAACAGGATGACCTGGATGGCATTAT
>Ga0316209_1002535_pt1 | contig 14518 bp, 7 predicted proteins | sample 6monopyrite_MG_FD_204945 | JGI IMG/M metagenome (GOLD analysis project Ga0316209, IMG submission 204945) | Microbial mat bacterial communities from mineral coupon in-situ incubated in ocean water Damariscotta River, Maine, United States -... | ecosystem: Environmental > Aquatic > Marine > Coastal...
CGGTAGGGTTAGATGAGGATATGATTAAACGGTATGTAAAATACCAAGAACATCATGAATGAGTCTTATGACCCTTTGGGTCTAATCTGAAAATCAAAGCCACCGTTTTTAACGGTGGTTTTTTACTGTTGAATTCATAATTAATGGAGTTCGAGCGACAATTCTAGACAAGCAAGGTAATCTAGCAAGATTTCTTAAATAATAAAGGGCTGCCTAAATTAGGCAACCCTTCCTTTAATTATCCCATGGTGTTAAATTATAACAATATAAAGATATTCAAAAATAGTTTTATCTAAAATTTTTTTATGGGGTATTTTTTTCTTTTTTTGGAATTTCAATAAATTATTGTACTTTTACCGATGTTTATTGCATTTAATCGATAATTTAAAATGCATACTCGCCCTAAATAATTAATAATGAAAATAGCCCAAATCCCTAAGAATCTGTCTTTTAGTATATTAGCTTTTTTATTGCTAGTTAGTTCTACTGCTTACTCACAAACAATGCAAGTGGAAGTAATTGGTGGAGCTATCGTTACTCAAGGTGCTACAATTACTATAAATGCCGGAACAAGCCTCGATTTTAGAATAACAAATATTGATGCCTCTAGTTGTAAAAATAGCAAGCGACTAAGGGTTCGAGATGTCGATATATCAAATACAATCGATTTTGATATCACTCCAAACAATCCAAGAAAGAACATAAAACAAATATCCTGTAATGGCAACGGTAATAAAAATCTAGATTTTGAAATAGAAAATATAAGCCCTAGTTGTAGCACTACAAGTACCTTAGTTACTATAGAAGTTAGAAATCAGCCCGACTTTACGTTTACTTTAGAGGTTACTTCGTCACCCGAAATTTATGTGTTAGGTGGTAACCCATGGCAAGATATAAATGATGGGGATACTACTACAGCAGATACTAATGGAACCTACTTTGGCGTTGTTGATGAAGGCAATACGGTTACAAGAAGATATTTAATTGCAAATATTGGTAGTTGTTCAATGAATATTACTAATATAGTTAGCAATAATCCTGATTTTACTGTATCATCAATACATGATCAAGACCCAGACCCTAATATTATTTCATTTACGGGACTTCCTCCTTATTATGGCATTTATTTAGATATAACATTTACAGCTCCAAATGGAGGTTTAGGGACTCAAACCGCAACCATTAGTGTTAGCAGTAATGACCCAGATATTAACCCCTTTTCTTTAATTGTTGAAGCCGAAATGTTTAATGAGAGCATTCCTGGACCTGGAGGTATTACATCAAATTTTAAACTGTGGCTAAAATCTACAAGAGGGATTGTTAAATCAGGTTCTAGCCTTACCGATTGGTTGGATTTAGGAACCAATGGCAAAGATGCCACAACTGTACCTGGAAATGAACCAACCTATTTAGATACACCAGCAGATAATATTAATTTTAACCCAGTGGTTAAATTTGAAAATGGTGCTGCTACAGAGCAATATATGTTCAATAACAATGCTACATTAAGCGGTTTCTATAATCACGATGTTTTTATTGTAATGGTACCAGACGCAACCATGACGAGTGCTTCTGCAAGGAACACAATTTTCGCAGGAGTTGATTCTGGAAGTGCTGGTGATATCACTGGTATTGGTTTTGGAGATTATTCATCAGAATTTACAGGGGAAGTTTTATCGTACAATCAGGATGTTGATGCAGGTGGAAGTTATAATGGAGATGCTGTTACGTCAGGGTCTTATGCAAGCCCAGGAATTATAAACATTAGGAACGATGCAGCGTCGTCCCCAAACAAACAAGATATCTTATACAATTCCAATGTTTTAACAACAACTAACGTTTCGGACGTTACCTTCACGAATATAGTAGGAAGTGAATATTGGGTAGGAAAGAACTTTGATATTGCTGGAAGTTTAAATGGTAGAGTGGCAGAGATATTTACATTTGCTGAGCGTTTAAGCGATGCCGATAGACAAAAAGTAGAGTCTTATTTAGCAATTAAATTCGGAATCACTTTGGGTGCCTCAACTGAAGCTCAAAAGGACTATATAAATTCTTTTAACACTAAAGTTTGGGATGCTACTGTAAACGCTGGATATAATTATGATGTAGCAGGAATTGGTAGAGACTCAATTTCAGATTTAAACCAGAAACAATCAAAATCTATAAATTATACAAACTCTGTAACCATTGGTTTAGGAGGGGTTTCGGCTACCAATAGTGCAAACCCAAACGAATTTGTTGCCGATGGCGACTTTCTGGTTTGGGGAAATAATAATGGCGCTTTTACTGGAACCAATACAAATACCGTCACTATTGCTTCAGGAGTGACCACCTCACTAACTCGTATTGACAGAAAGTGGAAAATTGTAGAATCTAACGAGGATATTGATGGTGATGTTGAATCAGTATATGTCTCCATACCTTTAGCGGCCTTTAGTGGTTTTACAAAAACAGCAACCGAAGAATATGTTTTGATTGTGGCTGATAATGCCAATTTTGCCAATGGTGATATTATTGATGTTATTCCGTTAAGATCCGATGGTGGAACAAACTTGGAAACATGGTATAATTTTGAGGGAACCAATTATTTTACATTTGGAGTAGCACCCAAATTATCTGAAAATCATTCTATAAGTATAGCTTCGGGCGATTATTTGGTTGGCGATAATTTGCTCAACCTAAATGTGGATAAATTCTCTATTTCAGCATGGATAAAAGTTGCTGCTAATTCAAGTGATAGAACCATTATGGCTAAAGGAGATAAACTTCAAATTAGACTAAATACAACAGGAAACGCTGAAGTTTTTATTGATGATGCGGTAACACCAAAATATACATCAAACATGGATTTAGATGACGGTAAATGGCATCATACTACATATATCTACGATAGCGGAACACTCTTAATGTATGTGGATGGTGTATTGGATAAATCCGTTCAAAATGTGGTACATCCTTCACCAAATTACAATCATTTTTCTGTTGGCGTAGTACATACAAATAAAAATGTTGTTTTCAATCCATTATTGGGTGAAATTGACGAGGTCTATGTTTGGGATATTGCACTATCAGAAGCTCAAGTACGATACTTGATGAACCAAGAAATTGAAAGATTTGATATAGCTGGTACCGATTATGTAGATGGAAAAATACTACCTCAAGCTTCTTCAAGTAATGAAATGGTAAATATCCCATGGAGTAGTTTAAGGGTGTATTACGATTTTAATTCGTTTTATGGCTCCACAATTGAAGGGTTAACCGACGACCGTTACTTTTTAAGATTGAATTACCTCAACAAAACCAAAACCATACTTGATAACCAAACAACACCTTTACCATATGTTTCGGTAGCAAATGGAGCATGGGATAACCCTACAACTTGGAGCAATAGTATCGCCCAAGTCATGCCAAACTCATTGAGTATTGATGGTGTTACAATGATTGATTGGAATATTGTTGAAATAGGACATAATATCACTTCTGGTGATAGAGATATCACACTATTAGGGTTAAAGCAAACAGCTGGAACATTAACTATTGCAGACCCAGTAGCTACTACTCCAATTGAAGATAATACTGGTCAAGCACTAACAGTTTCACATTATTTAGAAATTGATGGTGTCATTGATTTGGTAGGCGAATCGCAATTAATACAAACCGAAGGAAGTATTGTTGATGCAGATAGTGGTGGTTATATAGAAAGAGACCAACAAGGAACAGCCAATGGGTTTAATTATAATTATTGGTCTTCTTCGGTAGGCCCAATAACTGGTAATACCGTTACAAGAGGTACAGGAGTTGCAAGTGCCAACCCTAATCATACTTTAACAGGAGTATTGAATGATGGTACAAATTCTGCTAGTTATCTAGGCTTAACATTTAATGCAGCTTATACAGCAGCAGATTCTAATACGCCTACCACACCTAGAACACTTAGTACCTATTGGATGTATAAGTTTTATGGACCTGAAGACGATTATTCTTCGTGGCAACCTATTGATGAAACATCATCATTACTTGTTGGTGAAGGATTTACAATGAAAGGGACTTCTGGTTCAACAACGATTTCAACCAATCAAAATTATGTATTTAAAGGATTGCCAAATAATGGTGACATTACTTTACCGTTAGATAAAAGTTCGGGAGATGTAGAACGATTAATTGGAAACCCATATCCTTCGGCCATAGATGCTTCACAATTTATTTTAGATCATTTAAGTGATGCCGACGGTGGCAATAATACTGTAAATGTCATTAATGGTGCGCTCTATTTTTGGGATCATTTTGGGGAAGAGAATTCACATTATTTGAGAGACTATGTTGGTGGTTATGCTACTAGAAATTTAACAGGAGGTACTGCAGCAATTTCTAATGACGTAAGGATTAATAATTCATCAAATGCTGGAGGGCCAGCTATCGGAACAAAAATCCCAGGTGAGTATATTCCCGTAAACCAAGGGTTTTTTGTGTCAACTGCTCTAGATGGACAATTTAACAATAACAATCCATCAACGGTTATTTCAGCTGTAGTAGGTGGTAATATCGTCTTTAAAAATAGCCAACGTGTTTTTGTGACAGAACAAGATGCTGTGTTGACCTCAACCTTTATGAGAACTTCTGGTAATAAGAAGTCAAAAAACACAAACAACACTAATAAAGAGGTTAAAAAAACGCCATCTATTAGACTAATTTACGATTCGCCAAAAGGCTATCATCGTCAACTTTTATTAGGTGTTAATAGTAATGCATCCGAAGGGTTTGATTTTGGGTATGATGCGTTTATGGCAGATGTTAATGAAGAAGATATGTACTGGAATATAGAAGGAGGGAAATTTGTGATACAAGGAGTAAATGCTTTAAATAATGCTCAGGAATTCCCGTTGGGATTAATTGTTAAAGAAAGTGGCGTTATTAGTATTAGAATTGAAGAACTTGAAAATATAGACCCAAGTACTTCGGTTTTTATAAAAGATAATAGTACAGGAGAAAATTTTAAAATAAACAATGATATTTTTAGCATAAAATTAGAAACAGGTGTTTATGAAGACAGATTTTCCATCGTGTTTCAACAACAAAGTCCATTAATAGAAAGTGATAAAGCCGAAATAAACCATGGTTTATTAGCATATTACGACTCTAAAACATCAAAAATCGTAATCAATAACACCAACGACATCGTTTTAACTAATTTGGCTATTTACAATATAACTGGTCAAGAAATTTCGGTACACGATATAGATATGTCAACTAAACAAGTTTCTATTAATGTAAACGATGGTGTTTATCTTTTAAAATTTAATTCTTCATCGCATGGAGTAATTAATAAAAAAATTATAGTTAAATAATTTTAAAACTTAATTTAGTACATGGTAAAAAAATTTAGTAAACCTCACAGATTTTTATCCCAAAGCGTCGGGACTGTGAGGTTTCTTGATTAACCTAAAAATAGGTTGTGTATGATTTTTTAAAATGATTTTTATCAAGCATTAAAAAACGTAATTAAAAGCTTCATTGTCATGGTAGGTCGGTTTTACAATGAAGCCTTATTTTAATTTTTTCTTAAAACTTTCCCAGCTTTAATATTTTTAAATTCTTGATTATCTATGGCTATTTGACCATTAATTATGACATAGAAAACACCTTCAGGGTATTGATGAGGTGTTTCAAAAGTCCCTTTATCTATAATTGTTTCAGGGTTAAACAAAACGATGTCTGCCATCATATTTTCTTTTAAAAGACCTCTGTTTTTTAGTCCTAAATTTTTTGCAGGTAAAGCCGTCATTTTGTAAATAGCTTCACTTAAAGAAAGAACTCCTTTTTCTCTAACATAATAGCCCAAAACTCGAGGAAAAGTGCCATACCATCTTGGGTGTGGATGACCATCGCCAGGTTTTACCAATCTTCCATCGGAAGCCACCATGGTTTGAGGATGCTTCAAGATATTTTCCACATCGCTTTCGTCCATGGCATGAAATACACAAGATGCGCCACCATTTACTTGAGCTTCTATCACAAGATCAGCACCATTCTCTATAGTTGTATCCAAACCTTTTAATTCGCACCAATATTTTAAAGTTTTACCTTCCAACTCTGGCATCCAACCTACTTTTGCAAATTGAATTCTATCCAGATTGTCACCTCCTCGATCATTTAAAATATTAAAAATAATTCCAGTTTTAATACTGTCTCTTAGTTTTGCATTTGCCACACGCTCAATAAAAGCTTTATTCCCTCCAGCTCTTGCCCAACCAGGAATTAGCACAGATATTCCTGTGTAACTTGCATTATATGGATATTGGTCTATCATTATATTTAAACCAGCTACTCTTGCAGAATCTACAAGAGCAAGCGTTTCACTGCTTTTTCCCCACATTGGTTTCCCAATTACTTTATGGTGTGTAAGCACTACAGGAATATTTGCTTTCTCAGAAATTGTGATAGCTTCATTTACTGCATCAAAAATGCCTAAACCTTCATCTCTTAAGTGCGATGTATAAATGCCGTTTTTTAAAGCTGCTACTTTCGATAGTTCAATAACTTCATCGATTTTAGAAAAACTCCCAGGCAAGTATTTTAACCCTGTTGAAATACCAAAAGCACCTTCGTCCATGGCCTGCGATATTTGAGCTTTCATTTGTTCTAACTCACCTTTTGTTGGAGCTCTGTTTTCTAAATTCATAACATTTCTTCTAACCGTATTGTGCCCAATTAAATAGGCTACATTCATACCAACGCCTACTTGCTCCAAAGTGTCTAAATACTTTCCAAAAGGCCAAGGACTAGAGCCATCTGGTCCACCAAGACTTGTTGTTACGCCTTGTCTTACATGACTCTCACAATTAGACAATTCAAGAATTGGCTCCAAATGCGCATGCACATCAATAAAACCAGGAGCCACGGCAAGACCTTTGGCATCGATTAGACGATTAGCTTTGGCTCTAGATAAATCGCCAATTTTTATAATAACGGAATCTTTAATACCAATATCGGCAAAAACTGAACTATTTACAGAGCCATCATATACTTGGCCATTTAAAATTACAATATCATAAGTAATGTTTTGATTGCAACTAGAAGCAAAAAAACCAATAGCTAATAACTTAAAGAGAAATTTGAAATTCATAAGATTGGATTTACGCTATGAAATTTACAAAAAAGTCTGGTTACAATTTAGATTAATAATATTGGAAGATTAAATAAAGAGCCATTGCTTATATTTACACAGTAATATACAAGCATTGCATAAAAATAATTCACAATACAAGAATTTAAAAGATAATTTCTCTGGAGAACTATATCTAGATGCGCTTCATCGTACTATCTACGCCACAGATGCTTCTGCTTATAGAATGCTTCCTGAAGCAGTTGCCATACCAAAAACTACAAATGATATTAAATTATTAATTGATTTTGCTAAGAGAAACAAAACCACACTTATTCCACGAGCGGCTGGCACTTCATTAGCTGGACAATGTGTTGGCAAAGGTATTGTTGTTGATGTCTCTAAGCATTTTAATAAAATTATTGATTTTAACAAAGAAACAAAAACAGTAAAAGTTCAACCTGGAGTAATTCGTGACCAACTAAACGAGTTTTTAAAACCCCACGGTTTATTTTTTGGACCCAACACCTCAACTAGCAATCGTTGTATGATTGGCGGAATGGTAGGTAATAATTCATCTGGAACCACATCCATTCAGTATGGTGTGACTAGAGATAAAGTGTTAACTCTTAATACCATTTTAAGTGATGGCTCCCAAGTTAGGTTTGGCTCGATTTCAAAAGATAAGTTTCAAGAAAAAATGAAGCAAAACAATGTAGAAGGCACTATTTATAAAATGATTTCAGATGAGTTTTCTAAAGAAACAACACAAAAAGAAATAACCAAGGAATTCCCCAAACCAAATATTCATCGCAGGAATACAGGATATGCATTAGATGCTATAATAGATTCAGAAATATTCAGTAATTCCAGTAAACCTATAAACATTGCAAAATTGTTATGCGGAAGCGAAGGGACGCTTGCCTTTACTACCGAAATTACTTTAAAACTGGATGATCTACCTCCAAAACATACTGTGCTAATAGCAGCACATTTTACCACTATTGACGAAAGTTTAAAAGCAGTAGTCCACGCCATGGATTATAATTTATATATGTGCGAAATTATGGATAAAACCATTTTAGATTGCACCAAAGATAATCGTGAGCAATTAAAAAACAGATTTTTTATAGAAGGAGATCCTGAAGCTATTTTAATGTTAGAAATAAGGGCAAACAAATTAGAAAGAGCCAAAACACAAGCTAAACATGTAATTGATCTTTTAAAGGAGAATGACTTTGGATATGCATTTCCAATTTTATTAAATAATGATATAGATAAAGCTATAGAGCTTCGTAAAGCAGGCTTAGGTCTGTTAGGGAATATTGTTGGCGATAAAAAAGCGGTGCCATGTATTGAGGACACAGCTGTTGAGCTTAAAGATCTTCCTAGATATATTAAAGAGTTTACTGCAATAATGGATAAGTATAGCCAAAAAGCAGTCTATTATGCGCATGCTGGAGCTGGCGAATTACATTTACGTCCAATGTTAAATCTAAAAAAAGCAGCTGATGTACATTTGTTTAGACAGATTACCCATGAAACGGCACTTTTAGTTAAAAAGTATGGTGGTTCTTTTAGTGGCGAACATGGCGATGGAATTGTTAGGGCAGAATTTATACCTATAATGATTGGTGAGAAGAATTATGAATTGGTAAAGAAAATAAAATTTACATTCGATCCTCATAATATTTTTAATAAGGGCAAAATTGTAGATCCATTTCAAATGGATGAACATCTTAGATACGAAAAAGATAGAATAGAGCCAAAAATAGAAACCATTCTTGATTTTTCCGATAGCAAAGGAATCCTTCGAGCTGCCGAAAAATGTAATGGTTCAGCCGATTGCCGAAAACCATCATTTGCTGGAGGAACAATGTGTCCAAGTTATAGAGCCACTAAAAACGAAAAAGATTCAACAAGAGCACGTGCAAATGCTTTAAGGGAAGTTTTAACAACCTCTAAAGAAACAAACAGGTTTAATAGTGAGGAGCTCAAAAAGGTATTTGATCTTTGCTTAAGTTGTAAAGCGTGTGCAAGTGAGTGTCCAAGCAATGTGGATGTAGCGACCTTAAAGGCCGAGTTTCAGTTTCAATATTACAAAACCAACGGCATACCTTTTAGAACCAAGCTGTTAGCGTCAAATAATAAATGGAATAATTTAGGGAGTAAATTCCCAATTTTCACAAACGCCATCTTAAAATCTTCAGTTGCCAAGAAAGTCATGGGAATTGCATCAAAAAGGAGTATTCCAAAATTATATAAAACCACTTTTTTTAAATGGTTTCAAAAGCATAAGGAGTCATTTAAAAATCAAACATTTAAAAACGGTGAGCTCTATTTGTTTGTAGATGAATTTACAAACCACTACGATGTCGAAGTAGGGATTGATGCTGTAACATTGTTATCACATTTAGGCTTTAAGGTGCATATTACTAACCATGTTGAAAGCGGAAGAAGTTATATATCTAAAGGAATTTTAAATAAAGCCAAAGAGATAGCAAATACTAACATAAACATATTTAAAAACCTCATTGGTAGCGAAATACCATTAGTAGGTATTGAGCCCTCTGCCATTTTAACCTTTAGGGACGAATACTTGCGTTTGGCTAATGACAGACAAGCCGCTCAAACACTTTCCAAAAATACGTTTACCATCGAGGAATTTATTGATACTAATATAAAGCAAGGAAAAATAAACTCGAACAGCTTTTGTCAAGAAGTAAAAACAATTAAAATACATGGTCATTGCCATCAAAAAGCATTAAGTAATATGTCGCACACGTTTAACATGCTGTCTTTGCCCAAAAATTATAGTGTTACCATCATGAATACTGGTTGTTGCGGTATGGCAGGATCTTTTGGATATGAAAAAGAGCATTACGAATTAAGCATGCAAATTGGAGAACAATCTTTATTTAACAAACTTCGAAATGTAGATGAAGCCACAATTATTGTTGCTTCAGGTACAAGTTGTAGGCATCAAATAGGTGATGGTGTTTATAAAATGTCCAAGCACCCAATTTCGGTATTAAGAAAAGCAATGGTGTAAATCGCCAAACATTAATACATATATTAGCAATACAAAAAATTCAGTTAAACTTATATTATTTGTAGGAAAAATACTTTTAAGTAACAGTTCATCGATTTTTTAATACACTTAATCGTATTTTTTAATTCTTCATAGAAACTGATTCTACATTTACTACTCTTATTAAGCCCCAAACAATTCCCTCTTGCTTTTTAAGACATTTAATTAATCCTTTTATCAATACGTTTTTATTTTAAAATGTATGCCCTCAATTTAAACGCCATAGTGTGTTTAGTTATTATTAGTCCATTGTGCTCCCTCACAAACTATAACTATTAGTACATTAAAAAATGTAAAATAATAGATGTAATAATAACCCCAAACTTAATAACTATGAAATCCCTAAAAATCACACTAATGATAGTTGCAGTATTTTGTCTAACAATTTCTGGAACTAGTAAAAAAAATGATGTTGAACTTGCTGATACTTTTCAAAAAGTAGATAAAACAGAGTTTAAGTATATAGCAGGTGTTAACAAAAAAGACAAAAGACCTACTCAAGAACTTTAGTATAAAAAAAATGTTATAATTATATAGCTCCTTATGGAAACATTAGGAGTTTTTTTTATGTAATAAACCAAGAATTTGTAATAGGTTTAACTTTTGTCATAATTTATTCTAAATTTGATAGCCAATAAATACTATTACATTGTTTCGTTACTCATTTATATTTATTCTGCTCTTATTGTCTCACAACGCTTTTGCCCAACGTAAAGATATGGAGCAAAAACTGGACAGTATTGAACTGCTTAGAAAACTATCCAGAAGCAGAAATATAGATTTAGAGCTTAGGCTGGTTCATGCCAAAAGCGCCAGTGAATTATCAAAAAAACTGCAAATAGATTCAACCTTATTAAAAAGCAATATCAATCTAGCCTTTAGGTATTTAGATATGGATAAAGGCGAATTGTATAAAAATAGTAGTTTAAAAAACTTGAAATTAGCTACTAAACTAAACGATTCTTTAATAATAGCTAACGTCAATTATGGCCTAGGCTACTATTACGCCAATAATGCAAAAATTGATAGTGCTTATTATTACTATTATAATGCCGAAAAAATATTTCATGCATTGGATAATATTCGTGGCGAAGGTGAAATACTGTTAAACATTGCTAATATTCAAGAAACAGCTAGGGATTATACTGGAAGCGAAGCCACAGCGATACGTGCTATTTCATTAATAGAAACTTTACCAACTACCGAAAGAAACTTAGATACTTTATGGACACTTTACAATTTATTGGCAATTATTTCCGAACGTTTGGAACAGCGTAATGATGCTATAGAGTATTATCAAAAAAGCTTGGAAATTGCTAGTAAAATGAAAGAACCGCTTTATTATGAGGTTAATTCTAAAAATAATATGGCTTTTTCTTTACGAGAGAAGGGTGATTTAAACGAGGCATTACAAATATTTCAAGAACTTCTCGATGATAAACGACTATTTCAACTTGACATTGAAACCTATATTATTGTTTTAGGAAATGTGGCTTATACCAAGCACCTATTGGGAGAGGATGCTAATAGTATTGAAGCTCAATTTAAAGAAGGCATTAGGTTAAGTGACAGTCTTACAGATCCCATTAGAAAAATGGCAATCTTAACAGATATGTCTAGGTTTTACTATGATATAGGCAAAAAAGATGCTGCTCTTAACTTAAGTAAACAAAATTATAAACTAGCAAGAGAAACAAATGCCAACGACATCGTTCTAAAATCTTTAAAACTAATGTCCGAAACTGACAAAGGCGAGGTTAAAAAAAATTATTTAAATGAATACATACAACTTAATGATAGTTTATTGCGAGACGAAAGAACCGCTCGAAATAAATTTGCAAGAATACGTTTTGAGGTTGATAAAATAGAGGCCGATAACGTACAACTTTCTAAAGAACGGTTGTTGTTCCTGTTAATCTCTGTAGGTTTATTAATTAGTTTAACCTTATTATACATTGTTATTACCCAAAGAGCCAAAAACCGCAAACTGGAGTTTATACAAAAACAGCAAAAAGCGAACGAGGAGATTTATAATTTAATGCTAGCCCAACAAGATAAGATTAATGAAGGGCGAACACATGAAAAAAAACGCATTTCCGAAGAGTTGCATGATGGCATCCTAGGAAAATTATTTGGCACAAGGTTGAGTTTAGATAGTTTAAATTTAGTACAAACCGAAGATGCAGCTAAATCCAGAAGCCATTATATAGGCCAACTCAAGACCATTGAAACTGAGATTAGAAAAATATCACACGATTTAAATTCCGATTTTATTTCAGACTCAAGTTTTATAGACATCGTTAAAACATTAGTTGAAACACAGACTACTGCTTATAACCTCAAGTATGAGTTTTTAAATGATAGTGATATAGATTGGGAAGAAGTGCCAAACAAAACTAAAATTCACATATACAGAATGTTACAGGAAACAATGCAAAATATATATAAACACGCTAATGCAAGTTTTGTAAAAATTAGTTTCCAATTAAAAAATAATGTAATTTTATGTGCCATTGAAGACGATGGTTCTGGGTTTAACGTCAATAAAGCCAGAAAAGGAATAGGCCTAAAAAACATTGACTCAAGAGTTAATGAAATAGGAGGGAAAGCCGAAGTTTATTCCAAAATTGATATTGGAACAATTATTAAAATATTTATTCCAGTGGTATAGCTATTATGGAACAACATTTAAAAATACTAATGGTCGATGATCACCCAATGATTATCGAAGGTTACCAAATGACTTTGGTAGCCACTAAAAAACCACACCAACATTTAGATATTGATATTGCACACGATTGTGATATGGCTTTTGAGCTCATTAAAAAGGCATCAATTAAACAAGAAACCTCGTACGATGTTTGCTTTTTTGACATAAGCTTACCAGCCTCAAAAGATGGGTTGATCACCTCTGGTGAAGACCTTGCCATATTAGCTAGGGAATATTTACCAGAGGCTAGAATTGTTATTCTAACTATGTTCAATGAGTCATTCAGGATTTTGAACATCATTAGAAGTATAGACCCTGAAGGTTTACTAATTAAAAGCGACCTAACATCTAGCGAATTGGCCGAGGCTTTTCAGCATATATTAAACAATCCACCATACTACAGCAGTACAGTTAATTCGTTTTTAAATAAAACCATTACAAGTAAAATTTATTTAGACGATACCAACCGTAAAATTCTTCATTTATTATCACAAGGTATCAAAACTCGAAGCCTTATTGAACATATAGATCTATCTTTAAGCGCCATTGAAAAACGCAAAAAACAATTAAAATTACAATTCGATGTTGAAGATGGTCGAGACGAAACCTTGCTAAAAGAAGCAAGGGATAAAGGGTTTTTGTAATAAAAGCGTAAGCCTTTTCGTATTTAAATGATAAAATCCACTTTTCGTTAATTTTAAAAACTTCTTGAATAGCTAACTATTGCTATAAATTACGGTTTTACCGCAACAAGTCTGTGGTTTTACCACAGCAAATTTTTTAAATTTCTATATATATTTGAATAGACAACGAAGAATTAATTATCCCTCTAATTATTTGTTGAATTAATAGCAATTGACATGCCTTATGACTAACTCTGTTGGTCATAAGGTTTTTGTTTTTAAAAGAGGGAGCTTTTATACTCCCAAACTTTCATAAAAAACAGCCCGAAATAAATAATTGCAAAAATAAACTTTAAAAAAGTTGAAGTTAAAAATCCAAGAAAAGAACCAAAAGCTGCTTTTATGGCAACGTCTTTGTCATTCTTATTTATGAGCTCTCCAATTAAAGCACCAACAAAAGCACCTATAATAATCCCAAATGGAATGGGAGAAAACAAACCAACCAAAAGCCCAATAGTGGTGCCAATCATACCATATCTACTACCTCCAAATCTTTTGGTCCCCATAGCTGGAATAAAGTAATCTAACAGCCAAATTAAAATTGCAATAGCAAGCCAAATGCCAAGGAACACCCAATTCATAGGGATAGCATCTGTTAAGTGCAAAATTAAAAGCCCAAACCAGCTAGTTAAAGGTCCTGGAAGTATAGGTAAAAAGCTTCCTATAATACCTAATAACATAAATAGTGCTGCAACAAAAACTAAAAATATATCCATTAATTATATATATATGGTCAATACTTAATGTTTGACGAAGATACATCCTAAATGTTACATTTTTAAACTAAAAAATTAGTTAAAACTAAATATTTAGTTATATTAGCATATTGATTCTATTTAAAATCAATATGCTGAGGTTGTCTAAAAAGTGTCATTCTGAATGAAAATGAAGAATCTCTTAAAAATTAAAATGTTGATTTATAGATTATT
>Ga0316209_1002538_pt1 | contig 14511 bp, 9 predicted proteins | sample 6monopyrite_MG_FD_204945 | JGI IMG/M metagenome (GOLD analysis project Ga0316209, IMG submission 204945) | Microbial mat bacterial communities from mineral coupon in-situ incubated in ocean water Damariscotta River, Maine, United States -... | ecosystem: Environmental > Aquatic > Marine > Coastal...
CATCCACCTTTTCAAATCGATGGTAATTTAGGATTTACTGCTGCAGTACCAGAGTTACTGTTACAATCCCATGAGGGTTTTCTAAGGATACTACCAGCACTCCCTGCCAATTGGAAAAATGGAAGTATACTAGGAATAAAAGCCCGTGGCAATATTGAAGTGGATATTGAATGGCAAGATGGTAAACTTGTAAAATTGGGATTATTGTCCAAAAAAGCAAAAACCATTAAACTAAAGTATGACACTGAAGAGGTTGAAATTGAGCTTTCTAAGAACAAAAAAATCTGGTTAAATTCAACATTGAAAAATTAAGGTTATGAAGAGAATTTCTATAGTATGCTTTTCAATAGTAGTGTTATTGGTTTCGTGTAAAGCTGAGATAAAGACAGAAGCGCCAAAACCTTTGGCGAAACATGTGATTCTGATTGGCTCAGATGGTTTTGGCGCTTATGCTTTTAAAAAAGCGAAAATTCCCAATCTTAGAAGAATGATGCAGCAAGGAGCCTATTCATTGCAAGCGAGGGCGGTTTTGCCATCTTCAAGTGCCGTGAATTGGGCATCAATGATTATGGGTTCGGGACCAGAGCTTCATGGGTACACAGAATGGGGTAGTAAAACGCCTGAAGTGATTTCTAGAATCATTGGCAAAGGCAATATGTACCCAACTATTTTTAGTGTTATTGATGAACAACTGCCAGATGCCAAAAAGGGAGTATCCTATAAATGGGGAGGTATCGGCTATTTGTTTGAGAAGAATTTGGTAGATCTTGATTTTAATGGGGAAACCGATGAAGCAACAGCAGTTAAGGCGCTTGAGTTTATCACCAATGAAAAACCGGCCTTGACATTCATTCATTTTGATGAGCCCGATGGGGCAGGTCATAACATTGGGCATGACACCCCTGAATATTATGAGGCAGTTGAGAAGATAGATAGTCTTGTAGGTAAGATTTTAACAGCGTTGGAAGCGAATGGAATAATGGATGAAACCATTATTATCTTCAGTTCTGACCACGGAGGTATTGAAAAGGGACATGGCGGTAAAACTTTGTTGGAGGTTGAAATTCCGTGGATTATTTATGGTAAAAACATTCCTGCGAAGGGTAATATGGATGTAAGTATAGTAACTTACGATACCGCGGCGACAATTGCCTATATATTAGGTCTGGAGGTTCCTGAGTTTTGGAGGGGTAAACCAGTATTAAAAGTTTTTGGGAATGAAGAAATTTAGAATTTTTGCAATTGTTTTATGGGCAATCACCATTGGGGCTTGTGAGTCCGAAGAAATCACAGAACCAAAACCAAATATCGTTTTGTTTTTTGTTGATGATATGGGGTGGCAAGATACATCGGTGCAGTTTTGGAAAGAAAAAACACAGTTCAATGCGCTTTATCAAACCCCGAATATGGAACGATTGGCTGCTGATGGGGTTAAATTCACTCAGGCCTATGCAACGGCTGTTTGCTCTCCAACCCGTGTAAGTCTTATGACAGGGATGAATGCCGCTAGACATCGAGTCACGAATTGGACCCTTAGGAAAGACAGCATCCAGCCTATGGAAAAAAACCATCCTACATTGGAGTTTCCCTTATGGAATGTAAACGGGATGAGTCCAGTTGCTGGTTACCCAAAAGCGGTTCATGCAACTTCCTTACCCCAGGTTTTAAATGACGCTGGTTATTATACCGTGCATTCGGGAAAAGCGCATTTAGGGGCTATAGGAACTCCGGGGGAAAATCCATTGAATTTGGGTTTTGACGTGAACATTGCTGGCCACGCTGCAGGTGCGCCAGAGAGCTATTTGGGAACCGATAATTTTGGCAATGGTAAAGAAGGTAAAGAAATATGGGCGGTTCCAGGTTTGGAAAAATATTATGGAAAGAATATCCATTTATCCGAGGCGATTACCCAAGAAGCATTGATTTCCCTGGATTCAGTGGTGGCAACCCAACAACCATTCTTTCTGTACATGGCGCACTATGCCGTTCATACGCCGATTATGCCGGATGACCGTTTTTTTCAGAAATATTTGGAAAAAGGAATCGATTCCACTGAAGCAAAATATGCTTCAATGATTGAAGGTATGGATAAGAGTCTTGGGGATATTATGGATTACCTCGAGGAGAAAAAAATCGCTGAAAATACGATTATTCTATTCATGTCTGATAATGGCGGATTGAGTGCTGTGGCCAGAGGGGGTGAAAAACACACGCACAATAAACCATTGGCTAGTGGCAAAGGTTCAGTTTATGAAGGTGGGATCCGGGAACCGATGTTGGTAAAATGGCCTGGCAAAGTGGCTCCGAATACTATTTCTGAAGAGACCGTGATTATCGAGGATTTCTACCCTACTATTCTTGAAATGGCAGGTATAGAAGGGGTCGAAACTATCCAGACTATTGACGGACAAAGTTTTGTATCGGTACTCAAAGAAGAGAAAAAAGAAGGTATTGAAGAAAGATCATTATTTTGGCATTACCCCAATGAATGGGGTCCAGATGGCCCTGGCATCGGAGCATCAAGTGCAGTACGAAAGGGGGATTGGAAATTCATCTATTTTCACGCCGACCGGCAAATGGAATTGTACAATCTAAGATTGGATATTGGCGAAACGAAAAATTTAATATCCGAAGAACAGGATAAAGTAAGGGAAATGGCAAATATATTGTCCAATCATTTAAAAAATGTAAAAGCACAAATGCCAATGGACAAGACGACGGGAATGCGGGTAGAATATCCTGTTGAATTGCTTTCCTTGAAAAATAAAGATGTAGCTGATTAAGCAATAGCTGGGGCTCTCCAAAAGCTAAATCAAGTCGTCATTACAACCACGAGGAACGAAGTAAGAAGTAATCTCGTACATGATTACCAAGAATTTTGGGATTGCCCATCCACCTGCACTCCGTGAGAGACTTCGGAAGGCGGGCCCAACAAAGTCATTCCAGCGTTCAGGCGAGCTTCGTGCCTATCATTGACTTAATTACGTAACTTATTGAAAAACAATTCAATATATAATTCTGTCCACTTGTCAAAAATAATCCTAAATGTCACTTCGAGTGGTTTTTGACAAGCGCAGTGGGGTCAAAAATTTTATCGAGAAGTCTTACTGGTCATACACTAAATCGTAAATTGAAGGCATGAAAACCTTCTATGTCTACATCCTGGAATGCGCTGACAAAACATTCTACACAGGAATAACATCCAATCTTGAGAAACGATTGGAATCACATCAATCGGGAACTTATAAAGGGAGCTATACCAGTACTAGAAGACCGGTTAAATTGGTTTTCCATTGTGAGTTTACCGATCCAAATATGGCTATTGAAACCGAAAAGCAAATCAAGAAATGGTCACAGGCGAAGAAAAAGGCATTGATTGCTGGGGAGAATGATAAATTGCCTAATCTGGCTAAGAAGAGATTTAAGCAGTGAAGCTTCTCGATAAAAATTTTCTCGTGTACCTCGGCATCCACCTCGAAAATTCACTCGAAGTGACAATTTAGCCATACATCAGCCCGGATAGTTTTTCATATTTTTGTAGAGGGTCTCGAGGGGCCAGTGGGATCAATATCAAACCATTAACTTTTTTTAACCCGTTGTGTATTATGGGTTATTTTGTATAAATGTCAGTTCGAGTGCTTGATTTATCGAATTTTTCATCGGAAATCGAGCGTATTGAGAACCATTTTAGGACTACATCGGTTCTCGATACCTGCCTTTACCGGCAGGCAGGACTGAGCCCTGCCTCTGTGGACCTTGTGGTTAAACCAATCTGGGAAATCTACCACAAAGTACACTATGATGTACACAAAGTACCCAATGGTTTTAAATCGAAATGCTTTCATTAAATTCGTAGTAGAACCAGATTTAAAATGAAAAAATTCCCATTAATAATTTTGATGCTTTTAGTGGGCCTATGCGGCTACCCTCAAGAATCAAAAAAAGATTGGTTATTGGATAATTCCGAATATACTGCTTCTGTAGTACAAAAGGGAAAAGAAATTGTATTAAGCAATGGTCTGGTCAATAGAACTATCAGAATAGAGCCCAACGCAGCTACTGTTGAATTCAAGAATTTAACTACAGGTGAATCCATGCTTCGCAGTATAAAACCTGAGGCTGAGATTTCTATCAATGGTAAAGCTTATGCTGTCGGAGGGTTGCAGGGATTAAAGGAGCATGGATATCTATTGGAAGAATGGATAGAAGAACTAACAGCTGATCTAAATGCATTTCAATATATAAAGTATGAGGTCAGAGAAATTCAACCTAAAATTAAATGGAATACTAAAAAGCGATTTCATACGGCAAGAAGTGCGGCCCCGAAAGGAAAACACTTGACACTTCAATTCGGTCATTCGGCACCCGAATTAAGCGGTATTGCGGTCAATGTGCATTATGGGATTTACGACGGTATTCCATTAATTTCGAAATGGATATCAGTAGAAAATAATTCCAAAAATAATATCGAGATCACAGGTTTTAAAAGTGAGATACTGGCATTCCCAGAAGCAGAGAATTTTGTGGAAACCACCAAAAGATGGAGGCGCCCTAATATGCATGTTGAAAGTGATTACTCTTTTGGCGGCTTTACTTCGGGAGAATCAGAAACTTCTATTTTTTGGAAGCATGACCCAGAATACACTTCGCAAGTAAATTGGTTGATGCAAACAGAATGCCTCTTAGTAAGTGAATTAAAAGTAGGTCCGAATGTAATTCTTGAGCCGAATGACATATTTGAGAGTTTTCATACTTTTGAATTATTGCAGGATAGTTCTGATCGGGAACGAAGCTCTTTAGCCATTCGAAAAATGTATAGATTGTTGGCGCCATGGTCTACCGAGAATCCCATTTTCATGCATTTGACCTCAACAGATCCTGAAAAGGTGAAGACGGCCATTGATCAATGTAAAGCGACGGGCTATGAAATGGTAATCTTGAGTTTTGGTAGTGGATTGAATATGGAAGATACCACTAAAGTGAATATCGATAAATTCAAAGAATTGGCCGAGTATGCCCATAGCAATGGAATTGAACTTGGAGGGTATTCATTGTTTTCCAGTAGAAAAATAAGTGATTCCGTTGATGTTATTGACAAGGAAACCGGAAAACCAGGAGGAGCAAAATTTGGGAATGCGCCTTGCTTGGCATCCGAATGGGGTCATGCGTATCTCGAAAATATCAAATATTTCTTGGATCAGACAGGTTTTGATTTATTGGAACACGATGGTCCCTATCCCGGTGATTATTGCGCCTCTACCACCCATAAATACCATAAAGGTTATGAAGATTCGCAATGGGTGCAATGGAACATGACCAAGGATTTTTATCACTGGTTAAAAGAGAAAGATATTTATTTGAATGCCCCCGATTTTTATTATTTACAAGGCTCGAACAAATGTGGTATAGGGTATAGGGAAGTTAACTGGTCGCTGCCCAGAGATCAGCAGATTATTTTGGGTCGACAAAATATTTATGATGGAACTTGGCAAAAAACACCATCAATGGCATGGACATTTGTACCCTTGACGGAATATCATGGTGGGGGGAAAGATGCTACTTTGGAACCTTTAAAGGACCATTTGGATGCTTATAAGGCACATATGGTACAAAACTATGGTTCCGGTGTGCAAGCCTGTTATAGAGGACCCAGGTTGTATGATACAGATGTCACAAAAAAACTGGTTGTAGACCAAATATCGCATTATAAAAAATATAGGGAATTGTTGAATTCAGACATCATTCATTTAAAAAGACCCGATGGTAGGTCATGGGATGGTTTTATGCACGTAAACCCTCAGTTGAAGAATAAGGCGCTAGTAATGCTTTTTAATCCCACTGCAAGGATAATTAAGGAAAAGGTGAAGCTTCCTTTGTATTATTCAGGATTAAGTGATGAGGTGACGATAATTGAGAAGGAGGAATTTACAAAAAAACTGCATCTTAATCGTAATTTTGAAGCTGAGATTGAAATTGAAATTCCTGCAAAAGGATATACGTGGTATGTTATTGAATAATCATAAAAGGTTCATGTGGGCTGTAATAAATTGTCTGAAGTAAAAAATAATAAGATGAGGAAGTATTTTGTTTTTTCTCTTTTTTTGATAGTGATAATTGGATGTAAAGTTTCATCCACTAAAAAAATAGATCGTCCTGTTTATGTTCAGAAAGAGAACAAAGCAAGCAAGGATTGGAAATTGATTTGGGAAGAGGATTTTACAATAAATGAATTGGATACTACGAAATGGACACATATACCTCCCAACAATGCCGATTGGGGCAACTATATGACTTCAGATCCAAAATGCTATGCCATTTCAGAGGGTAAATTGTATTTGAGAGGAATTAATAATAAGGATACGCTGAAAGACCCTAGGCCTTTTTTAACGGGTGGAGTGTATACAAAAGGAAAATTTGCCTTTCAATATGGGAAAATAGAAATAAGGGCAAAGCTTGAAAGCGCCCAAGGTGCTTGGCCGGCAATGTGGATGCTTTCGGAACAAAAAAAATACGGTGCCTATCCAAGAAATGGTGAGATAGACCTAATGGAACACTTGAATTATGATAGTATAGTCTACCAAACAACCCATTCTTATTACACTTTGGAGCTCAAACAGAAAGACAATCCGCCCTATTATACGACGACAAAATTTGATGCTGATAAATTCAACACTTTTAGTTTGGAGTGGTATCCGGATAAATTGGTCTATACCCTAAATGGTAAGGAGACATACACCTACCCTAAAATCACAGGAGTTGATCCATCGCAGTGGCCTTTTGACCAACCTTTTTATTTGCTTATAGACCAACAACTTGGCGGTTCTTGGGTAGGGGAGGTCAGTCCTAAAGATTTACCCGTGCAAATGATTATTGATTGGGTCAAGGTTTATCAATAATGTATTTCATTTATTAATTACGTTTGAAATCTTTGAGAATGAATAAAATTAAAATTGTTCTGTTATTGGTGTTTTTGGCAGCCCAGGCATGCAATAAAGTTAAACCACTAAAGGCGATTGGGCCAGTTCCTTCTGAACGACAATTGGCTTGGCATGACCAGGAATATTACGCATTTGTTCATTTTAATATGAACACCTTTACCAATATGGAGTGGGGTACAGGGGCTGAAAAGCCCGCACAGTTCAATCCTTCAAGTTTGGATACCAGACAATGGGCAAAAGTTGCTAAAGAGGCTGGCATGAAAGGCATCATTTTAACCGCTAAACATCATGATGGGTTTTGCCTTTGGCCCACCAAGACCACGGAGCATTCGGTAAAAAATTCACCTTGGAAAGAAGGCAAAGGTGATGTACTCAAGGATTTATCAGAAGCCTGTAAGGAATACGGGCTCAAATTCGGGGTCTATCTTTCTCCCTGGGATAGAAACCATGCAGCTTATGGCAAGCCGGAATATGTGGCTGATTTTCATGAACAACTTCGGGAGTTATTAACGAATTATGGTGATGTTTTCGAAGTTTGGTTCGATGGCGCCAATGGAGGTTCTGGATATTACGGTGGCGCCAATGAAACCCGGAAAATAGACAACAAAACCTATTACGAATGGGATAAGGCAGAGGCAATTGTACGCAAGCTTCAACCAAATGCCATTATTTTTAGCGATGGCGGCCCTGATATTCGCTGGGTAGGTAATGAAGAAGGTTGGGCCAATGAGACCAATTGGAGTATTATGCGACGAAATGAGATTCATCCTGGCTGGCCTAGATATATTGAATTGCGCTCGGGTCATGAAGATGGTACACATTGGTTACCAGCTGAGGTTGATGTATCCATTCGTCCAGGTTGGTACTACCATCCTGCCGAAGACCATCAGGTTAAGACTTTACCACAGCTATTGGATATCTATTACCACTCCGTTGGTAGAAATGCCGCATTACTATTGAATCTTCCAGTGGACAATCGCGGATTAGTACATGAAAAAGATGTTCAACAATTAATGGCACTAAGAAAGCAATTGGACAATGATTTTGAGACAGAATTGGCCAAAGGTTTGAAAGTGTCTGCGACGGATCATCGAGGGGATAACGTAAAATATAAGGCCGAAAATGTGAATGACGGGGACCCAAAAACTTATTGGGCTACAAACAATGGTGTTTCGCAAGCAGCAATCACCTTTGAATTTGAGAATCCTACCGAGGTCAATCGAATTTTATTGCAAGAATATATTCCATTAGGGCAGCGCGTAAAGAATTTTATAGTTTCTGCAGAAGTGAACGGGGAATGGCAAGAAATAGATGGACAAACAACAATAGGGTACAAGCGTATTTTGCGTTTTGATACCGTGGAGGCAACAAAAATCAAAGTACAGCTAATGGATGCCAAAGGATCTATTGCCATTTCAAATATTGAAATGTACCTAGCCCCAAATCTACTGATTGCGCCTGAGATCCAAAGAAACCGGGACGGAATGGTGAGTTTAGCTGTTCCTGATAAAAACGTTGCAGTTCATTATACCTTGGATGGCAGTAATCCTAGTAGTTCTTCAACAAAATATGAAATGCCTTTTTTAATCAATAGGCCGACTACAATTAAGACGATAAGTGTTGATCCCCAAAATAAAGAGCAGACTGAAGTTTCGCGAGCGGATTTTGATATTTCCAAAAAAGATTGGGAGATAGTACATACAACTACGGGAAATATGTTCGAGGCCATTAAAGTAATCGATGATGATCCAAAAACATATTGGGCCACAGATGAAGGCGTAAATACCATACAGGAAGTTGTGATTGACTTGGGCAAAACCTATGCTCTAAAAGGATTTACGTATTTGCCCATACAGGAACGTTATCCTTTTGGTATCATTACGAATTATGAATTCTATGTGAGTACCAATAACAAAAGTTGGACAAGGTTGGTCCGTGGTGAATTCGCTAATATCGTTAATAGTCGTGTAGAACAGAAAGTTGGCTTTAAGACCACTAAAGGGCGATACATTAAACTAAGGGGTATTAAAGTAGCTGGCGAGGATTATAGAACCTCTTTTGGGGAGATAGGGGTAATAACCAAATAATAATTAAAATGGATTATACTAGTAAAAACCAAAGCATAGAAGCTATAAATCTTAGAACTGTATGGGTGTTCGTTGTTTTATGTTTAGGTTGTATGTTTTCTGGACAGGCACAGGAACTGGACTGGCCAGTTCTTAAATCTTTTGACGGGGACCATATAAAAGCTATCGCCATGCCCATAGGAGGTATTGGAACGGGAACCGTTTCATTGGGCGGTCGCGGAAATCTTCAGGATTGGGAAATAATGAACCGTCCTGCAAAAGGGTTTACACCAGGTACGAGCCACGCTGAAATGCGTACACCTTTTTTTGCCGTGTACACTAAGCAAGGAGATAAAAAATCCAAAGTAAAGCTCTTGGAAGGACCTTTTGATGAGGGTTCGTATGATGATTGGATGGGCTCATTGGCCTCCAGCGCAGGACTACCACGTTTTAAAAGGACAACTTTTGATGCTGCATATCCTTTTGGGCAAGTGCACCTTCAAGATGATGATATGCCCATTAAGGTAAAAATGAAAGCCTTTAATCCATTAATCGCTGGTAATGTTGATGATAGTAGCATACCTATGGCCATAATTTCATTCGATTTGACAAATACGACTGATGTAACTTTGGAAGCGGCAGTATGTGGTTCATTGAAGAATTTTATTGGAAACGATGGTAAAAACAAAAATGCCAAACAAAATCGTAACGAATATAGGATTGGGGATGGGTATCATTCAATTTTTATGAGTTCTGACGGAGTGGACAAGGAGAATGAATCATGGGGTACTATTGCTTTGACCCTAATTAATAATGACGAAGTTACTTATAGAACCCATTGGGAAAAAGAAAGCTGGGGCAATGCATTGCTCGATTATTGGGATGACTATAGTGCAGATGGACAACTGGAAGAACGCAAGGATAATGGGGAAGATTCCCCAATGGGATCCTTGGCCACCCATTTTAAAATGCTACCAAATGCTACAAAAACTGTCACTTACCTTATTAGTTGGCATTTTCCCAATCGTTTTGGATGGTCGAAGACGGTTATAGGTAATTATTATACTACTAGATATAGTGATGCTTTGGATGTGGTGGAAAAAGAGCTTCCAAAATTACCAATGCTGAAGGAGAAGACAGCAGAATTTGTCAATACAATTATTGCCTCAGATTTACCACTCGAAGTTAGGGAAGCGGCTTTATCAAATGCTGCTAATTTGAGGACGCAAACAGTTTTCCGAGGAAAAACAGGGCATTTATTCGGTTGGGAAGGCAGTGAAAATAATGCAGGTGCCTGTTGGGGTTCATGTACTCATGTTTGGAATTATGACCTTACTACACCATACTTGTTCGGTGAGCTTGCACAAACAATGCGTGAAGTGGAATTTAAATATGCCACCGACAATCGAGGATTGATGAGTTTTAGGGTAGGCCTTCCTCTTAGTGAAAAATCACAGTCTTTTGGGAAGGCTGCGGCTGATGGTCAAATGGGCACCATCATGAAAGTATATCGCGACTGGCAGTTATCAGGTGATGATATCATGTTAAAAAGCCTTTGGCCAAAAATTAAAAAAGCCATTGCATTTGCCTGGATCAAAGGTGGATGGGATGGTGATCAAGATGGAGTCATGGAAGGGGTACAGCATAATACCATGGATGTTGAATATTTGGGACCTAACCCACAAATGCAATTTTGGTATTTGGGAGCCTTAAAGGCTTCAGAAAAAATGGCCTCTTATTTAGGGGATAAAGCTTTTTCAAAACGATGTGCCAACCTCTTTTCCTATGGAAGAAAATGGGTAGATGCAAATCTTTTTAATGGGGAGTATTATCAACAAAAAATAGTGATTCCGGATCATGACAATATAGCCCCAGAACTCATTGTGGGAATGGGTGCCAAGGATTTTAACAATCCTGCATTTCAGTTGGGCGAAGGCTGTTTGGTAGATCAACTGGTGGGTCAGATGATGGCACATGTTTGTGGGTTGGGGTATTTAGGAAAGCCGGAAAATATCCAAAAGACTTTGCAAAGCATCATGAAATATAATTATAAGGATAATTTAAATAATCATTTTAATGCATTGCGTACGTATGCATCTGGGGACGACTCTGCCCTTTTGATGGCAAGTTATCCATACAATAGACCAAAATTTCCCTTTCCGTATTTTACTGAGGTTATGACGGGTTTCGAATATACTGCTGCTATTGGTATGCTATATGAGGGCCAGGAAAATATTGGTTTAAAAGCCATAAGGGCTGTTCGAAGTAGATATGACGGAAAAAAACGCTCACCATTCAATGAAATTGAATATGGGCATCATTACGCTCGAGCTATGGTTTCATGGGGCGGTATATTGGCCATGACAGGTTTTCAATATTCTGCAGTGGAAAATCACATGCAGTTTAATGACCGTTTAGGTAAATTTTTTTGGTCCAATGGTTATCAGTATGGCAATATCCATATTGGCGAGGATGGGCTGGTTGAAATCAAGTTACTTCGCGGTGAGATCAAAATCAAACGATTTACACTTAAAGGAAGAGGTACCTATGTAAATAGAAGAGGAAAGATAATTAGGGAAGGGGAATCTTTTATTTTCAACGTTCCTAAGAATAATTCCAAAAGTAAATAGCCAAGGTAATATGATTAAGAAAGTCATGCTAAAAAAAATTACATTGCACGCTAGGATTCTATTGATGCTCCTATTTTATGTTTTGATTTCATCATTTTTTTTGGATTGTAAACCGAATAATGAAAAAAAAGTTGATGAAAATGAATTAAACAAGGGCACATTCGCATATGACTTGGATTTCCTTAAAAAAAACTATGCTGATTTAGTGGTTTTGAAGGATGGAGATGCGAAGGTTATTATTTCCCCAGCACTTCAGGGTAGGGTAATGACCAGTACGGCCAATGGGGACAAAGGGCAAAGTTTTGGTTGGCTTAATTATGACCTTATAGCTTCCGGTGAGCAGATGGAACATATTAATCCTACCGGTGGGGAAGAACGATTTTGGTTAGGTCCTGAAGGCGGGCAATTCTCTATTTACTTTAAGCCTGAGACCACTTTCGATTTTGAAAATTGGTATGTGCCCAGTGAATTGGATACAGAGCCATTTGAATTAGTAAGTAACAATACTTTAGAGGCAACTTTTGAGAAAAATATGAGATTAGTCAATTATTCCAAGACAATTTTTGATATAAAGGTAGATAGAACTATAAGATTGATTGATAAGACACAAGGAGCTGATGCGTTGGGCATTGATGTACCAGAAGCTGTTGCCATGGTGGGCTTTGAATCGAAAAATACATTGACCAATACTGGGAATAATACTTGGAACAAGGAATCGGGAATGCTTTCCATTTGGATATTGAGTATGTTGAATTCATCGGAAGGGATCACCGTGATTATTCCTTTTAAAACCGGTGAAGCATCTGAATTGGGCAAAATTGTAAACGACGACTATTTTGGAAAGGTGCCCAATGATAGATTAAGGATTTTGGATAGTGTATTGTTATTTAACGGAGATGGCAAGCAACGGGGTAAGATTGGCGTTTCGCCGCTGAGGGCCAAACCTTTGATGGGTAGTTATGATTCTAAAAACAAGGTGTTGTCCGTTGCACTTTTTACCCTTCCCCACGGAAACACAGATTATGTGAATTCCCAATGGGCGCATCAAGAATCTCCCTTTGAAGGTGACGTCGTTAACTCTTATAATGATGGTCCATTGGAGGACGGCACCCAATTAGGGCCTTTTTATGAATTGGAAAGTTCCTCTCCGGCGGCTTCTTTGAAATCCAATGAGAAGATAGTCCATAGACATCAAACCTATCATTTTGAAGGGAATGAAGTCGTTTTGAACACAATTGCCACACAATTGTTCGGCGTTTCCTTATTGGATCTAAAATAGTATATATAGAATTTAATATCTGAGAAAACATGAAATACACTTTGTTTTTATTGGGAATGATATGTTTTGTAGCTTGTACTACCGAAACAAAAAAAGAGGCTTTTTCTCTAACCAACATTAATGAGTACTATATGGCGGCCCCAGAGGGGGTAGAAACACGTTGGATCAGCTCTGAGAATAAACAAGGTGAAAAGGGCATGGCCGGGATGACCAATAAAGGGGCAAAAGGCGATGCCTTCTCAATGATCGGTCCACACGATACTTTAGTGATTCTTGACCACAAAGGGAGTGGGATCATCACCAAAATGTGGATGGCAAACTCCTTTGCATGGTCCTTGGAGAACCGGAGGAAAATAAGTATCAATATGTATTGGGATGGGGAAGAAAAACCGGCCGTGTCTGTTCCATTCACTGATTTTTTTAGCATTGGTTTGGGTTTGATGCGTCCTTTTGAAAACGAATTCTTTTCAATGCCCGAAGGACGTTCTTTCAATTGTGCTATCCCTATGCCTTTTCGAAAAGCTGCTAAAATTGAAATCGTAAACCTAACAGACAAGTTTGTAATGTTTTATTACAAAATAAATATGCTTAAAGTTCCAAAGCTTGATGAAGATGCCCTTTATTTTCATGCATATTGGAACAGGGATACGGCGACTACCAAAGGTGTGGATTTTGCCATATTGCCAAAAATAAATGGAAAAGGAAGGTATTTGGGAACCAATATTGGTGTAATAGGCAATAAAAAATATCGCGGTACATGGTTCGGTGAAGGTGAAGTAAAGATTTTCTTGGATGGTGATGAAGAGTATCCAACTTTGTCAGGGACCGGTACCGAGGATTATATTGGTACAGGTTGGGGACAAGGAGAATTTGATAACAGGATTCAAGGGAGTACGGTTTCAAATAGGGAACATGATATTTATACTTTTTATCGCTTTCACACCTACGACCCCGTCTATTTTCATGATGATTGCAAGGTCACTATACAACAGATAGGAAATTCGGTAAAAAGTAAAATAGTTGAGTTGAATAAAAATGGTGCTGATATCACCCCTGTTTGGGCATATGTTGAAAAAGATGGCTTTGATGCCGCCAAGCGATTTTTGGATATGGAAAAGCCGCCAGCAGTACAAACTGATGAATTTCCCGAAAATGTTTCGACAAATTTTTATCGAAGTGATGATGTTTCGGCCACTGCTTATTTCTATTTGGACAAACCGTCTTCTAATCTGCCAAGTTTACCCTCATTGGATATTAGGGTGAGGCATATTAAGGAAAAGGTATATGATAAATTGTTAGAGAAATGAAACGTAGAAAATTTATAAAGCGATTGGGTGTTGGTGGAACTGCAACCCTGCTGCCAAGTACTTTGCTCTCTTTTGCACCTTCTGTCCTTTCAGATAAAACATCCAAAACATTGAGGTTTGGAATCGTAGCCGATGTACATAAGGACCTAACACCTGATGCCAATGAGCGTTTGGAAAAGTTCATGTCCGAAGCCATAAATAGAAAAGTCGATTTCATCATACAACTGGGTGATTTTTGTATGGCAGAAAAAGAGAACGAGGCTTTTATGAGTATATGGGAAACCTATAAAG
>Ga0316209_1002539_pt1 | contig 14485 bp, 21 predicted proteins | sample 6monopyrite_MG_FD_204945 | JGI IMG/M metagenome (GOLD analysis project Ga0316209, IMG submission 204945) | Microbial mat bacterial communities from mineral coupon in-situ incubated in ocean water Damariscotta River, Maine, United States -... | ecosystem: Environmental > Aquatic > Marine >...
GCCTTCGCTGGTTTCGCAAGCCTCGTCGCCGCGATATCGAGAAGAGAAGACCGCTCATCCGATCAGGAGCGGCTCGACTTCCTCACGCTGCAGAACGTGCTCCTCTTGAGCCTCCTCGCGGTCGCCTGGCTTCTCTACTGCGCCGGATTCGGATTCGTTCGCCTCTTCATGTCGCTCGATCCTTCGCCTTCCAAGTAAGGGCTCCTCCCTCACCTTCAGGCCGCGACCTTGCGACTTAACAGAAACCGGCTCCGCAACCGGAGCCTCAAGGAGATGATGAAGGATGAAAAACAGAATGATGTGGTTTGCTGCACTGGTCGCCCTAGTTCTCAGCGCTTGTGCTGGCGATCCCGCCACACAGACAGCATCAACCAACTCGACTGCTCAGTCTTCAACCGCGGAAGCGCCGAATCCAGCGGACGTCTTCTTTAGTCCTACCCTGGGCTTGCGCATCGCTAAACATCCCGAGTGGTATTTTCTAACCGCCGAACAGAATCGCGAGAATCTAGACCGCGTACAGCTCAAGGACGAAGAGCTCCAAGAACTCGTTGCCAAGTATTCCACGACCCCACTCGTCATGATCGCGCGACACCAAGAGCCCTACGACGACCTCAATGCGAGTTTGAAGATCAACGCCCGAACCGCGGGTGCGCTCGCGGGAAGCAGTGGGCGCCAGCTCTTGCAGCTGATGTCCGGATCCCTCAAGAACGCGTTTCACGACTTCGAGATGGTGCAGAGCCCGACGGACGTTGAAGTCGGTGGCCAACCCGCCGGATACATGTCGATGAACTACTCCCTCTCCGTTCCAGATGGGCGCACGTTTCCGACGAACTCTGAGATGTGGGTCGTGCCGCGTGGTAGCTATTTCCTGCTGATCGGTGCAGGCACGAAGCAGGACGATCCGTCGGGCTCAAGGGCTGATATTCGCGCCATGCTCGACACGCTCAGTTTCGACTAGTCATGAGTGCCATGCATCCGTCTGATCTCACGGTCGCGGCATCTTTCACGTACCCGTACGAAGCCGATTTCGCGAAGGCGCTTCTCGAATCTCATGACGTGGATGCGTGGGTGCTCGATGGGCACCAGATCCAAACGAGATGGCATTTCTCCGGCGCCCTGGGCGGCGTTAAGGTTTCGGTTCGCCGTGAAGATCTCGTCCATGCGAAGCAGATTCTTGCCGAAGATCGCTCGGAGCAACTGGAGACGATTCCCGAAAGCGCCCTTCCCGCTCACCCGGACGAGGTCTGTCCGAGTTGTGGCGGTACAAACGTGATTTCCTTCATGAGGAACTCCCGCATCTCGGGTCGCACTTGGCTAGGCCTACTGATCTCGCTCCTCATCACCTTCATCGTGCCCCTTCGCACAGTCAAGGAGGACTGGCGCTGCCGCACGTGTTCGTGGGAATGGGAGATGGAGCGTTCGCGCTAGTTCCAACGCGCGTACCAGAAGAAGCCTCTGGAAAGGAACTTTCCTAAGGAGCGTCGGCACGTACCCGAAAACTGCGCGACGGGTCCCAATGATTTGGCTCTCCTCACTGATTCTTGGCCTGTTCGTACTTCTCTGTCTTCAACAAACTCATCTGTTGCGGACCCTCCGCGAACTGAGACGGGAGACTCAAGCAACCAGAAGGGTCTTACTCTCAGCCGAACTGCTCGAAATCGGAGAGCCGCTTCGGGGGGATCCGGAGTTCGTACGAATGCTCGGCCTCTATCGCAGCTCGCCTCGAGAGCTGAGCCCCGAGGATCGCATCCGAGCGCGAAGTTGGAATCGCGTGGCGACGCGCGTCTACGGCTTGGCACTTTCAGAACCGGACGGTGAGGGTCTCTTTCTGCCGGCGATGGGAGAACATCACAAACATCCCGCCGACACGGACCTCCCGAGCATCGATCAACTCACGGACCTGGACCCGGAGTATCTGGCCCTCGTAGATGCGCTGCGAACGCGGTGAAGCGACTACGCCAAGCCTTCGAGCGCGCGAGCCAGCGGATCAAGGACTCTCACCGAATACGGATTCCGCATGCTGAAGATGATCGTATCCACGCCGACTTCGCCTAATGCCGCCGCAATCGACGCACTCTCTTCGGCATCCTGATCCGCGGGCAGCGCAACCTGAACGGAGCATTCGATCTCATCGATGTCCCGTCCGACCGCGTCGCAATGCTGCTGCAGAATTTCATGCTTGGCCTTGAACTGATCGGGTGTGGCGAAGGCCAGGTTCCAATGCTGCGCGTACTTGGCCACGATGCGGAGCGTTCGCTTTTCGCCTCCGCCCCCGATCACGATCGGAGGACCGCCCTGTTGTCGTCCCTTCGGTTCGCAACGCGCGTCTCTTAGCTGGTAGTACTCGCCCGCGAACGTTGTGTGCTCATTGGCAAGCAGACTCTTTACGACCTGAACGCATTCTTCGAATCGATCCATTCGTTGCTTCAATGGGAGGAGATCGATCCCGTAGGCCTCACACTCCCCTTCATGCCACCCTGCACCGAGACCCAGATTCAGGCGTCCCTCACAGACGATATCCAGGGAGGCCGCCATATTCGCCGTCACTGCCGGATGTCGATAGGGCGTGCCCTGAACCATGCAGCCCACGCGAACCCGCTTCGTATTGACGGCAAGCGCCGTCAGCGTGACCCACGCCTCCATGCAAGTACCCTTCTGGTCGCCCACGAGCGGATAGAAGTGATCGAAGTTCCAGCACCCCGTGAAGGTGTCGATCTCATCGGCCGCCTTCCAGATCTCGAGCATGTCCTGCCAGCTGCAGTGTTGAGGCGGGGTTTTGATATCGAATTGCACGGTGATTCCTTCCGTTTGGATGCGGGGACGAAGTGCTCGAACGAAGAATCATGATAGGCCGGACAGGAGTGGCGAAGAACCACTCTGGTATCATTCGCGAGTCCATCAAGAGCATCGAGCTCAGCTCAACGAGGCGAATCACATCATGACCCCGAGCGACCTCCTCACCCTGATCGTTGAAGCCTCCGTCGCTCTCGCTGGTTTTGCAGGAATCGTCGGCGCAATTGGACAGGGAGGAAATTTTTCTCCACTCATGACCCACGAACTGAGCCTCGTAAACCTCCTGTCGACGTCCTTCGGCGCACTCTTTATGAGCCTGACAGCGCTCGCTCTGCTCGTCGCCGGTGTCGACGAATCGCTCACCTGGAGATTCTCGAGCGCTCTCAGCCTGATCGTCACACTTTTTTTCACACTGCGTGCGTACCGCACGATCTCCCGCGTCGGCGAAGCGCAGAGCACGTTCCGTTCTCTTCGGAAGCTTTCCATCCTTTCGATCCTTGCCACCTGCGGACTGCAGGCGTGGAACGCACTCTATCTCGGTCAGTTCTGGCCACTCTTTGTTCTATTGATCGCCCTCTTCGCGATCGCCTGTGCCGCGTTCACCCGACTCGTGTTCGCGCTCGATGTCCCGCGCCACGCGGAAGTCGAACCGCCCATGCGCGCAAACGACGCCGATCAATAACGAAAGAAACTTGAAGCATGTTGGAGTTCTGGTTCGAGTTCGCGAGCACTTATTCGTATCCGGTTGCGATGACCGTGGGCGAACAGGCTGAAGCACTCGGTGTTGAGATTCGTTGGCGGCCCTTTCTGCTCGGGCCGATCTTCGCCGATCACGGCATGAACGACTCGCCCTTCAATCTCAATCCCACGAAGGGTGCCTACATGTGGCGCGACCTTGAACGCCTTTGCGAAGACGAGCAGCTTCGCTGGCGCAAGCCAAGCGCGTTTCCCCGAAACGGCCTGCTCGCCGCTCGCGTCGCTTACGCGCTCCAGGAATCTGAGGCGATCGAGAGCTTCGTTCAAGCGGTCTATGTCGCGAACTTTGTCGATGACCTCGACATCTCGATGCCGGACGTCCTCTTCGACTGCTTACCCCCGGAGCTCGAGGACCCCGAACTCGCGCTCGAAGACGCGATGAGCGACGCAACCAAAAATGGACTGCGTGTACAGACTGAACGCGCGAAGACCCTCGGACTCTTTGGCGCACCGAGCTTCACTGTCGGCGAAGAGCTTTTCTGGGGTGGCGATCGGTTGAAGCAGGCCCTAACGCTCGCCGCCGAATCCGCTGGCTGATCGGCGAATCAAGGAGATCGAATGACGTTTGTTGCGAACACGCTATTTGCAGCCCTGGTGATCGCGTTCGTATCGTGGCTCTCTGGTCGATCCCCAACACTCGCGGGAGTCATCGCGGCGCTTCCCCTTTCAACGATGCTGATCCTTCCAATGTCACAGCTTCAACACGGAAGTGCGGAGAACACATACCTGCTCGCCCGCAATATCTTCATCGCAACGCCGGTCGCGCTTCTCTTCTTCGTTCCTTTTCTCGTTGCAGATCGACTCGGGCTCTCATTTTGGAAGCTTTACGCGTTGGGCGTCGCGGCACTCGCAGTCGGACTGATTGTCTATCGCTTCGCAGGCCAGCTCCTCTTTCCCGAAACCGATTAACCTCAAGCGGAATCAGCCACGACCTTCACCCATCGATCGAGATCGAGCTCAATCAACTCGATCAGCGTCCCGTCGGGATCCCTGCAAACCGCGATCTCCGCCGAGCCGCCTTTTCCGGCGGTCGGCGGAGAGAGGAACTCGACGCCTTCGTCCATTAGGCGCGCATAGTCCCGAGCGAGATCTCGCGAAGCGAGGCAGATACGCACGATGCCCCGATCGCGATTCGCGAGGGGTGATGCGGCGTCGAAAAGCGAGAGTTCTGTCAGGTCAAGCATCGGGAACCCCTTCCCCAACTGCATAATGCAGCCGCGACCGGCAACCGGCGCTTCGAGGCCCAGGGCCGTTGCGGCGGCCTCGGGAATTTCACGCGGTGAAGGTCCCTGCTCCAAGTCGAGATAGGGAATCCCCGTCAAGAGCACGGAGAATCCCAGCTTCTCGTAGAACGCGATCGCCCGATCGAGATCGCTTACGTTGACGTTGATATGGCCCCAACCCAGGCCCGCGGCTTCCTCGCTCAATTCTTCTCTCCTCGTCCGCGACGCGCACGGCCCTCATGAGCCTATCCCAACCCGCTCCTTCATCGACCCAGTACCGTCATGATAGAATCCCTCCTCTCCGAGATCGCACAACTCTTGAGTGACCAAGCTCGCTCAAGCCACAAAGGAAGAACCGCCATGCCCGCCCGCAAACGCCGAGGAAAACGAGACATCGAAAAGGACTATTCGTCCAAGCAATTCGTCGCAAAGCTGCGCCGCCTCGCCGACTGCATCGAAGCGAAGGATCGCTTCCGCATCCAGGTTGCCGGCGAACGCGTATCGATTCCTCCGGACGCGACCATCAATATCGAACATGAACGCGGCGACGGAGAAGAAGAGATCGAATTTCAGCTCAAATGGGCCCTCGACGACTGATTCGAACGAGGCTCAGCACCTTTTGATATGCTGAGTGACGCGCCGCGCCCTCAACCCCACCGAATCGAGGACTCCGCCATGACCGCATTTGCTCGCAAGATCCGCCCCCACGTTTCGAGTGAACTCGACAAAGCACGGGAGGCGGAGACGAACGGATCTCCGCAAGACGCCTTCGCCCACCTCGAGCGCGCGCACGTGCTCGGGCAGGCGTCCACTCGAGAGCACGTTCGGGTCCACGTCGAGATGCTGCTCTGGGGAATCCGCAACCGAAGTCCGCGCGAAATCCTCGGTCAGGTCGTGCGAATCGTCGGTGCCGCAACGAAGACCTTCATCGGTCTCGTCCCCGATGGCAATACGGGCGGCGCCAACATCAGCGCGTTCCGGAAACTCCCGGTCCCCGACGATCTTCGTCGAGCGATCGATCGTGCCAGGCTTGCTCCTCATGAACACGCGTGATCGCGCATGAAGTCTCTGCCGGAAGACGTCGTCGCCTATCAACGAACGAAAGAGTTCGACCAGGGAACGGTTCCGGCGGGCCTGTTGCGGAGCCACACCACGAAGGCTGGGACCTGGGGCCGCATCTGCATCCTTGAAGGAAAGCTTCACTACCGAATCCTCGAACCCGAGATCGAGTCACACGTATTGGACCCCGGTCACGACGGCGTCGTCGAGCCCGAAATCGCGCACGAGGTCGAGCCGATCGGATCGGTCCGGTTCTTTGTCGAATTCCTCAAGCGGGAAGAGACCGGTTGAGCGAGCTCGAAACCATCCGACGATTCGAAGAGGCGTGCCTAACACGCGAGATTCGGGATGACCCCAGCGCCTTGGGCGCGCTGCTGACCGAGGGCCTCGTCGAAGTCGGTAGCAGCGGGCGAATCTGGACGCGTCGGGAAATCCTGGAACGGCTCCCCAACGAAGCCCCCTTCGAATTCGAACTACTCGATTTCGCGACCGAGCGACTCGGCGAAAGCGTGATCCTCGCGACCTACTCATGCGTCTTGATGCGCGACGGCAATGCGAACCATACGCGCCGATCCTCCGTCTGGGTCTTCGCGCAGGACCGATGGCGAATGCACTTCCATCAGGGCACGCCTTGCGGGCCCCTCCTCTCTCGTCCCGAATACCCGGTGAATGAGACGGATCTCGAAGCGCTTGTGGCGCTCACGCGCCGAACCTACACCGCAGCATTCGGCGCATCACTTGACCCCGAGGATCTTGCGAGTCATCTCGACGAGACCCTCACCTTCTCTGCCTTCGAACGGGCGATTGCAAAGGACCTGTTCGTGTTCGAGCGCGAGGGCGATGACATCGTCGGCTTCGCACAGATCGGCGAAGTGGAGATCGACACGGCGAAGACGAAGCGGCCCGCTCAGCAGGGCGATGTCGAATTGCGGCGACTCTACGTTGCGCCGGAATACCAGCGATCCGGGATCGGAATGCGCGTTCTCTCGAACGCACTCAACCTTTCACTCGTTCGAGAAGCCGACGCGATCTATCTCGACGTTTGGACAAAGAACGAAAATGCGAAGCGACTCTATCTGCGAAGCGGGTTCGCTGAGATCGGATCCACTTCTTTCGCGACCGCCTCGGGTGAAGCGAGCGACCCCGATCTGATTCTTGTTCGAACCCGTAGTTAGTTCAAGGAGGCCCAGCATGTGCCGCAACATCAAGACGCTCTTCAACTTCGATCCACCGGCGGATGATGATGAGGTTCGCGCGGCCTCCCTTCAATTCGTTCGCAAGCGGAGTGGTTTCAACAAACCATCGAAAGCGAACGAAGAAGCTTTCGAGAAGGCCATCGAGGAAGTGTTCGCCGTCGCGCGAGAGCTGGTCGATTCGCTCGAGACGAGCTCGCCCCCGCGCAACCGTGAAATCGAGGCAGAGAAGGGGCGTGCCCGCGCAGAGAAGCGCTTTGGGCCTCGGCCCGCCGCGACTTGAACTGACAGTCGCGCGGGTCGGCGCCGGCCATCCGACGTGTGCGATAGGCTGAAGTCTCGCCCGAAGGAGACTTCCGTCCATGTACGAGCCGCCCTCTGATATCCCTGAGTCGATGCAGCACTATCTCCGAATGTGGAACGAGCGGGATCCCGAGAGAATTCGCGGCCATCTCGACAAAGCTGTGACCGAAGATTGCCTTTGGATCGATCCCCATAACGCGCATGTCGGTCGCGACGCACTCGAAGCGAACGCACGTAAGTTTCGATCGACGTTCCCCGAGGCCGAGCTCGGACTCGCGAGCAAGGTCGATTCCCATCACGATCGCTACCGATACGAATGGATCATCGAGGTCAACGGCAAGACCTTGATGCCGGGCTTCGACGTCGCAACGCTCGCCGAGAACGGCTTGATCGAACGCGTCGACGGATTCTTCGGCGTGCTCGAACGAACTCGCTAACCCCGCCCCACCTCGAAGAGGGCCCCACTTGGAGCCTGAACACGTTCGCGTGATCACTGTCGTGTACACGAGCGCGCTCTTGCCGCTCGTCCTCATTCCGATTCTTGCCTACCGCGGAATCGTTCCGAGCTGGGTCCCGCGTGTCTACGTCGCCACCTTCCTGGCTTGCGCGGTCGGCTGGGAGCTCTGGTTCACCTATGGGTGGTGGGACGGTGATCCAGTGCATGTGCGACGCGCGGCGGATCTGAACGCCGCGATCCCGACGCAGCTCAATTGGGTTCTCAATTCGCTCGCCGACGCCGGGGCAATCGCCCTCTTCGGCGTCTGGCTCATCTGGCGCAGCCATGGCCGAAACAGCGCGGTTCTCAGGCGATGGACGTGGAGTGCCTTCGGCGTGCTGATGTTCTGGTTTCTCTTCCAGAACATCTATGTCGAGATGTTTCTCTATCACGACCAACTCTCCGAGGGAAAGCCGCTCTCCTGGGCGCCCCTCGCGCCGACCGGCCCGTGGTGGAACCCGACGCTCTTCACCTTCCGCGACCGAACGATCACTCTTCAGGGTCAGATCCCGTGGCTGATGATGGGCCCAATGTTCTACTATGGCCTAACACGGTTTCTTCGCGAGCACGATTCGATCGGCGGCGACGGGACAACGCCATGACGCCTCATCCGGCGCTCCTCGAAACGGACCACCGACCTTGGCCTCTGCCTGAGACACCCTGGCGATGGCGCCAATCCTGGCGCGACCTGCTCTTCGCGCATTGGCCCGTCCCCGCAAACGTCCTGACGCCACTCGTCCCGCCACCCCTCAAGGTGCAGGAATTCGAGGGAACCTCCTGGGTCGGCGTCGTTCCCTTTCGCATGGCGGGGGTAATGCATCGCCCTCTTCCCGACCTCCCCTGGATCTCGGCCTTCCCGGAGCTGAACCTGCGTCTCTATGTCGAGCACGAAGGTAAGCCGGGCGTTTGGTTCCTGAGTCTGGATGCGACGAATCCTCTGGCAGTCTGGGCCGCGCGCACCTTCTTTCACCTTCCCTACGAGCACGCGCGGATCTCGATCGATCCGCTCGGGGATCTCGGAAATGACACATTCACTTACACGTCTCGGCGCAGAAACGGCGAAGCGATGTTCAAGGGATCCTACTCGGCGACGTCTCCCGTCTACGCGAGTGAGCCGGGAACCCTCGAGCATTGGCTGACGGAACGCTACTGCCTGTATGCCGAGACCCCCGGCGGTCAACTCCTTCGTGCCGAAGTTCACCACGCGCCCTGGCCACTTCAGCAGGCCGAAGCGACCTTCGAGACGAATACGCTGACAGAACCCCACGGATTCAGTCTCAAGGGGCCGCCATCACTGCTCCATTTCAGCAGGCGAATCGACGTCGTCGTCTGGTCTCCGCAGAAGATCACTTAACGCTGGCGGCAAGCGATTGCGGCGTGCAGTGGCAGTCGCCGCTGCAACGCGCGAGCCTCTCCAACACCGCCCTAGGGCGCCCTCTCCGGAATCGAAGGAATCGTCACCATGCCCAAGCCCGCTAAAATCGTGATCGGCCTGCTCATCGCCTACGTCGGCCTCGTCATCGCGTTCGAGTCGATGATCGGGATCCTCCAGCCGGAAGCGGGAACGGTTCTAACGATCACAACGACCGGCGAGGATGGCGTCGCCAACGAACGGGTTCTGGCGAGACTCGAAGATTCAGACCAGATCTTCGTGAGCGCCAATCACTGGCCTCGCGCCTGGTACAAAGAAGCCCTCGCGAACCCGAACGTCCGCGTCTCCTACGACGACACGAACGGCGATTATCTTGCCGTACCGATCGAAGGCGCGGAACACGATCGACTCGACGCGGCGCACGCGCATCCCTTCGCCTTCCGCTTCATCACGGGCTTCCCGCCGCGTCTCTTCCTTCGCCTCGACCCCAAGCCCACGAGTTAGTTCGCGCCCGCGCCTCGCAATCCGGCTTCAGTCGATCCGGTGGAGACGACCGTAGTTGTCGTGGGTCTCGCCGCGGGGCTGCGAAAACATCATCCGCTCCCAACCGCCGAACTTCGCAAGAAAGACTTCGTCGATCCGCACCTTCTCTTCGGGCGAAGTGATGAGCTCGACCGCGAAGGGATGATCCGCCCCCGCGTGGCGAACGCTGATCTTCGGCTCGCGCTGAAGGTTCGCCCACCATCGACTCTCGTTCGTGCGAAAGACGCCGTCGCCGTCGAGCACGGCCATCCAGATCCGAGTGACGCGCGCGCTGCCGTCTTCGTCGGTTGTCGTGACGAGGATCGACCAACTCTCGTCGGCCTCGGCCCAATCGAGGGGAGCCGTCGCAACCGGCACGTTCGCGCAGCCAAGGGCCAAAAGCAGTATGAGTCCCGAGAGCCAAGTTCGCATCGTCACCCTCCCTATCTTTTAAGGCAAAGCCTCGAAGCGAGACTCGCGGCGGTCAGACTACGCCAACTCCGCGCAGAATGACGACCATTCCGGCCGTCGCCGCGAAAGCGAGGACCCCGGGCCGCAGCCATCCACGGTCGAGCCAGCCATGGAAGAACCGACTCGCAAAGAGGCCGCCGAGCACCGCCGGGACCATCGCGAGGCCAAACTGAAAATGCAGGGCCCGCACTTCGCCCGCCGTAATCAAGGCCAACAGTGAAAGGCCAGACCCAACAAGAAAGGTTGCGCCCAAGGTCGCGCGCATCTTCCCACCCGGTTCATGCTGATAGAGCAGCGCCATGGGCGGGCCGCCGATCGACGACGAGGTCCCCATCAATCCACCCAGAAATCCAGCCGCCGCCTGACTCCCACGACCGATCGCGATCCTCGAGGTCACAAGGCTCATCGCAACCGCGAACACGACCATCCCCCCGATCATCGTCGCGAGTTCCTCCGCGGTCAGCACGACCACGATCCAGGCCCCGAGCGCGACGCCGGGCAGCCGGCCAAGCGTCGACCAGAGGATCGCATCCCGGTCGATATGCTCACGCTCGCGGAATGCACTTCCGAACGTCATCGGCAGCGCCAGAATGATCGAAGCCGCAGGCAGCGCCTCTGGTCGAACAGCGGCGATCGCGGGCACCGCGATCAAGTTCAAGCCGAAGCCAATCGAGCCCTGCACAAGGGCGCCCAGAAAGACGACGCCAAAGGCCGTAGCAAAGCCGAGCCAAGAAACACCCAGCGCGTCGACCAGTGCGTCCAACGACCTAATGCCTCTCTTCGGGATCTCTGCGCAAAGGGATGCGGGCCAGCGCGCCCCTCCCGATCAGGAGTTCATCGACTCCAGGAAGGCATTATTATCGTCGGTCTTCTCGATCTTGCCCATCAAGAATTCCATCGAGTCGACGGGTGAGAGCGGAGCGAGCACCTTGCGCAGGATGTACATGCGATTGAGCGAGTTGTCGTCCATCAGGAGTTCTTCGCGGCGGGTCGCCGATCGATTGATATCCATCGCCGGGTAGGTTCGTCGATCCGCGAGCTTTCGATCGAGCACGATCTCGCAGTTGCCCGTTCCCTTGAACTCTTCGAAGATGACTTCGTCCATGCGCGATCCCGTATCGATCAGCGCCGTACCCACGATCGTCAGGCTACCGCCCTCTTCTACGTTGCGCGCCGCACCGAAGAATCGCTTCGGCTTGTGCAGGGCATTCGAGTCGACACCCCCGGACAGGATCTTTCCGGAGTGAGGCACGACTGTGTTATGCGCTCGGGCGAGCCGCGTGATCGAGTCCAACAGAATCACGACGTCGCGACCGTGCTCAACGAGGCGCTTCGCTTTCGCGATCACCATATCCGCGACCTGGACGTGGCGTGTCGCCGGTTCGTCGAAGGTCGAAGAAATCACCTCCGCCTTCACGGTTCGCTGCATATCCGTCACTTCTTCAGGCCGCTCATCGATCAACAGAACGATCAGGTAGACCTCGGGATTGCCTTCCGCGATCGCGTTCGCGATGTCCTTCAGCAGCATCGTCTTGCCGGCCTTGGGCGGGGAGGTGATCAGCGCGCGCTGGCCCTTCCCGATTGGCGCGATCAGGTCGATGATCCGCGTGGTCATCCCGCCCGTCTCGGTCTCGAGGTTGAACTTCTCCTCGGGATAGAGCGGCGTTAGGTTGTCGAAGAGGATCTTCTGCTTGGCACGCTTCGGATCATCGAAGTTGATCGACGAAACCTTGAGCAGCGCGAAATAGCGTTCGCCTTCCTTCGGCGGTCGCACATGCCCTTCGACCGAGTCCCCGGTTCGCAAATTGAATCGACGAATCTGAGACGGGGAGACGTAGATGTCGTCAGGACCGGCCAAATAGTTCTGATCGGGCGCGCGCAGGAAGCCGAAGCCGTCCTGCAGAATTTCGAGCACCCCTTCGGCGAAGATCTTCCCGCGGTTTTCGGTCTGCATCTTGAGGATCGCGAAGATCAGATCCTGCTTGCGCATGCCCCCCGCGTTCTCGACGGCCATCTCCTCGGCCATCGCCAGGAGTTCGGGCATCGACTTCGCCTTCAGCTCACGAACAACGATCGTTTCCGCATCGTCGTCGAGCTGGGCATCAAGCGACGCTTCTTCTTCAGCCAGCTCCGCGTCACTCGGGAGGTAGTCGCGCTTGGGCTCACCGCCTCCTCCGCCGCCGCCACCACCGCTACCGCCGCGGTTGCCGCGATTGCCACCACCCGAGTTCCGGGAGCGTCGGCCCCGACCGCGTCGATTGCGGTTCTGCTGGGATCCGGATCCGTCCTTCGAGTCGGACGTTCGCTGCTCACTACTCACGTGGCATCTCTCTTCTGATCGGGCTGCTGATCGGATTTGGGGCGGGCTTAGGGGGGGCGACCTGCCGAGGATTCGGCGATCGGGCGTGCGACGCGGACCCTCTGTGAGGGAGGTCGGACGAAAAGGCTGAGTGTCCTGAAACACGTCGCCGCGGATGCGGCCCTCTGGCTGGAACGCTTCGAGGGAGGCCTGGAAGGCCCATCGACGAAACCTCATTCGAGATTGAGGTCATGGACGATGAAGTTGAAGGGGGAGAAGGAAGCTAGAAGCAGGGAAACGAGTCGAGCATTCCGTTCAGCCGGTCGAGGGCTGAGTCACGGGGCACCTAGAATTCCCGCACGCGTGATCACCAGCTGGAAGCCTGGATCACAGGCGTGAAAAGCGGAATCGGAGGCTGCTCGGAGGCTCCGGCCAGGTCTGGCGGGAGTAAAATCAATCTACGGGGGGGGCCAGAAACTGTCAACCCTGGCGCGGTTTTGGGGCTGAGACCGTCAGGAAGTGCTTCAGGCGCCCCGCGGATTCCCCCTCGCGCCGGAACGACTCGAAGCGACGGGCGTCGCAGATCGTGCAATGACATTGAGCGATGCCGATCTGTGTCTTTTTTACCCCGAAATTTCGAACGACTTCGGCGCCAAGCTTCGGCAGGTCCAGCTGAAAGCGCCCGGACCGACCGACCTCGCAAACCGATCCCAACAGCTTCTCGTACCGCGCAGCGAGCCCATCTCGAACAGGGGCATCGACCTCATAACAACACCCGCGCGCCGAGGGCCCGACGGCGACCGCAATCGAGACTCCCGGATTCGCGGCTTCGAGGGCTTCCAGGCCGGCTTCGATGACCCCGGCAGCGAGCCCCCTCCATCCGGCATGAATCGCGACGACGGCGGAGCCATCGATCGTCGCCGCGAGCAGCGGAACACAATCGGCGGTCACGATCCCCACGCTCGTACCCGGCTCGGTCGAAAGAACCGCGTCCGCCTCGCCGCCAGGCGCGTACTTGCCGACCCGAACCACGCGGACGCCATGAACCTGCTTTGCAAAAAATGTTTCTTGCGGAGCGAGAACGTCGCGCTGACCGAATCCGTGTTCGATGCCGAGATCCGAAAGCACAGGATCCGTGAGCGGCACGCGCGCTTCGGCCTTCACGCCACCGCATCCGCCGGGCCAAACTCGACCATCAATTCGAGCAGATCCTCCGGCATGGGCGAGGCGAAGCGCATTCGTTCATGGCGCGTCGGATGCTCGAAGCCGAGGTGCTCCGCGTGCAGTGCCGGTCGGCCTAACACCGCATCCTTACCCCGCGCTCGACCGTACACGACGTCCCCGACAAGCGGCAGCCCTGCCGCGGAAAGATGAACGCGAATCTGATGGGTGCGTCCGGTCTCCGGACGAATCTCGAGCTCAGTGACTCCGGCACTTCGAAATCGACGCAGCACGCGCCAGTTCGTCGCCGAGGCTCGTCCCGTTTTCGATTCGACCGACATGCGCTTGCGATCGCGGGGATGTCGCCCGATCGCGCGGTCGATGCGGCCTTCGTCGGCCTTCGGAATCCCGCGCACGAGCGTCCGATAGAGTCGATCGATCGAATGCTCCGCGAACTGCGCGGCGAGTGCTTGATGGGCAGCATCGTTTTTTGCCGCAACCATCACGCCCGAGGTCCCGCGATCCAGTCGATGCACGATTCCCGGACGCAGCACACCTCCAATCCCGGCGAGATCACCACAGTGATGAAGGAGTGCATTGACGAGGGTTCCATCGGGATGGCCCGGTGCCGGATGCACGACCAGGCCCGCCGGCTTGTCGATGACGATCAGATCCTCATCCTCGAAGAGGATCGAAAGCGGGATCGCCTGCGGAATCAGATCCGTTTCGACGATCTCAAGCGGTTCAGCTTCAACAGACTCGCCTAAGACCAGCTTTCGACTCGCACGAACCGATTCACCCTGGACCGTGACGCGGCCCGCTTCGATCCAGCGCTTG
>Ga0316209_1002540_pt1 | contig 14480 bp, 12 predicted proteins | sample 6monopyrite_MG_FD_204945 | JGI IMG/M metagenome (GOLD analysis project Ga0316209, IMG submission 204945) | Microbial mat bacterial communities from mineral coupon in-situ incubated in ocean water Damariscotta River, Maine, United States -... | ecosystem: Environmental > Aquatic > Marine >...
GCGGTACTCGCCAGCTGGGGATTCCAACCGTCACCGACCGTGTGATCCAGCAGGCGATTGCCCAAGTGCTTACGCCCATCTTTGATCCCGGATTCTCAGACAACAGTTTTGGATTCCGACCAAATCGCAGTTCTGGGGTCACAGTTCTGGGGTCAGGTCTTGAGTTGTGAATTAACTTTATGGGTATTCAGGTTTTTGTATCAACCTAACAATTCAAGTTTCAAGACCTGACCCCAGTTCTTGAGCGTGCAAGATAGAGCATGACGCCCTTCCCATGCGTGTATTTTTCTTGTATCCGAACACTCCATTGCTTTTTATAAACACAACCAGTTCTGGGGTCAGGTCTTGAGTTGTGAATTAACTTTATGGGTATTCAGGTTTTTGTATCAACCTAACAATTCAAGTTTCAAGACCTGACCCCAGTTCTTGTATCGTGTACGTATGCAATTGTACAGCCAAGGAGGGCCTGTCATGACTGTGAATGACCGTAAAAATCTTCAACATGCTATCGATCGTTTTTGGCATAACTATCTGTTCATCCTTGAAAAAAACTCAGCGCCTAAAAGGTCGAGGCAGTGGTATCGCAGGCATCTAGAAGAATACATCGCGGCTCATCCAGGCGTCAAACTACAACGTCATACACCCCGATTTATCGATGACTATCAAAATGCAAAAAGAAGAATCGAACACCTGTAAGAATGGCAACTTCGACAGATTGTTGACGCATTACGAAAAACTAAAGGGGTTGGCGACAGAGGTGAATAAATCTCACTTGTTACCTACCCCTTATAAAAAATTCAAGCGATACATACACTTTCTTCTTCGATAAGACAATCAAGCCTTGCTATAAACTTCGCTGCCATCCTGCTTAAACTGCTCTGCCTTTTCTTGCATGCCGGTTTCAACGGCTACTTTAATATCACCAATGCCGTTGGTAGCTGCATACTCACGCACTTCCTGTGTGATTTTCATCGAGCAAAAGTGTGGTCCGCACATTGAACAAAAATGAGCAACCTTGGCTGAATCTTTTGGCAGAGTTTCATCATGAAAGGACTTGGCTCTATCAGGATCTAAACCAAGATTAAATTGATCTTCCCAGCGAAATTCAAAGCGTGCTTTTGATAAGGCATTATCACGCAGCTGTGCACCGGGATGACCCTTGGCAAGGTCTGCTGCATGGGCTGCAATTTTGTAGGTAATGATGCCTTCTTTAACATCGTCGCGATTTGGCAAACCTAAATGTTCTTTGGGTGTGACGTAACACAGCATTGCAGTGCCGTACCAACCAATCATCGCTGCGCCAATGCCGGAAGTGATGTGGTCATAACCCGGGGCGATGTCTGTTGTTAACGGCCCTAGAGTATAAAAAGGCGCTTCACCACAAACATCGAGCTGCTTATCCATGTTTTCTTTGATCATGTGCATAGGCACGTGACCGGGACCTTCGATGATAGTTTGGATATCGTGTTTCCAGGCGATTTTGGTAAGCTCACCGAGCGTTTCAAGTTCACTGAACTGTGCAGCATCATTTGCATCTGCAATCGAACCCGGACGCAAACCATCACCAAGTGAAAAGGTGACATCATAGGCTTTCATGATTTCGCAAATTTCTTCGAAATGAGTGTAGAGAAAGTTTTCCTGATGATGCGCCAGACACCACTTGGCCATGATGGATCCGCCGCGTGAAACAATACCTGTCATACGGCTAGCGGTCATCGGAACATAACGCAGCAACACACCGGCATGAATCGTGAAATAATCGACGCCCTGCTCGGCCTGTTCGATCAGCGTATCGCGCATGATTTCCCAGTTCAGATCTTCCGCTTTGCCATCCACTTTTTCCAGCGCCTGATAAATCGGCACGGTGCCAATCGGCACCGGCGAGTTGCGCACAATCCATTCACGGGTTTCATGGATGTTTTTGCCTGTCGACAAATCCATAATCGTATCTGAGCCCCAGCGAATGCCCCAGGTCATCTTGTCGACTTCTTCTTCTATACTAGAAGTCAGCGCTGAATTCCCCAGATTACCGTTAATTTTAACGAGAAAATTTCGACCGATAATCATCGGCTCAACTTCCGGGTGATTAATATTAACCGGGATCACTGCACGCCCACGCGCCACTTCATCACGTACAAATTCTGCTGTAATCACCTTTGGAATGCTGGCGCCGAATGAATGGCCGGGATGCTGATCCAGCGCACCCTGTTGACGGGCTTCCTCCAGCTTCATGTTTTCACGAATAGCGATGTATTCCATCTCGGGTGTGATGATGCCCTGCTTAGCATAATGCATCTGCGAAACATTCTTTCCTGCTTTTGCGCGACGCGGCTGACGAATGTGTTCAAAGCGCAATGATTCTAATGAGGCATCGGTAGCGCGCTCACGACCATAGGATGAACTCAGCTGATCGAGCAATTCCGTATCGTCACGTTCTTCAATCCAACCCAAACGCACATCAGGCACACCCTTGCGAATATCAATTTGAATTTTCGGGTCAGTGTAAGGACCGGAAGTATCGTAAACTGTCACCGGCGGATTTTTTTCAGCACCAATATTCGCGGGTGTATCACTGAGCGTGATCTCACGCATCGGCACTTTGATATCGTCACGGCTACCCTGTACATAAATTTTGCGCGAATTGGGAAAAGGCTGAATGGATGCTTCACTGACTCGTGCAGTTTTACTCAGGAAAGACTCTGGAATTGCGCTCATATTGATCCTCTTTTATAAATGGCCTGATACAGTAAATTGACGTTCACCGGCTGTCACCAAACATCGTGGGCACAGGCTTATCAGGTGCATAGTCTAACAGACTGACAGAAGAGAATAAGCCCCGTATAAACTAAGGATTAAAAACAAAAGCCAACTAGCTCGTTTTTCTGACCTGGTTTAGAATAGTCAGACTGTACGCTAATATTAATTAATAAATTTTCACGCACATGAATTTCAGGAACACGACATGCTCTGGGTAAAAGCCTTTCATATAATTTTTATGGTGAGCTGGTTTGCCGGATTATTTTACCTGCCACGGCTGTTCGTCTATCACACTAACTGTGAAGACGATGCAGGAAAAGAACGTTTCAAAATTATGGAACGCAAACTGCTCAAGGGCATCATGAACCCTGCCGCACTTCTTACCCTCGCCACCGGTATCTGGATGCTGGTCGATTATGCCTGGGCCGCCTATTCGGATAATGGCTGGTTACACGCCAAACTCATGTTAGTGGTGATTATTATTGTTTACCATCACTTTTGCGGTCAGTTTTTCAGGGCCTTCCGCGATGACCGCAATCAGCGTAGCCACGTCTTTTATCGATGGTTTAATGAGCTGCCGGTATTGCTGCTGGTTGCGATCGTGATACTTGTGGTTGTGCGTCCTTTTTGAGCTATCCTGCACTATAAGCCAGCCCCGCAATAACTAGCCAGAATATACTGAAATCCAGCTATATCATGCCCTGATATGCACTTCCTTTGATTTTTAAGCGTATTTTATTAACAACAAAAATATGACGCCTTAGCATAAGCAGAAATCAACTGGAAGCTTTGATTCAATTAATTTTAAATTATTGTAACCGACTGTTTTTTAAATAATTTTATTTAAAGCTCAATTACTCACCAAAATGTCACGGAGCCATTACTAATGCGTGTTCCACGCCTTTAGGAACGATTCACCCACAGAGTTATCCACAGATTTTGTGGAAAAAACACACACTTAATACAAGTCAATCACTTAGCTTCGAAACATAAGAACAGCCCTCAGAGAGAGCGGCTAAACAGGCCAATTAATCGCTGAGGTTTTTCGCGTCAAAGCAAGAACATGATCACCAGCAACCCAACCGTTAACATGATAGAGTGCTGCGTCATGAAACAAGCCACTCAGATACTACAAATAGCCATACCTTCTCCTCTCAATCAAACCTTTGACTATTTACCGCCTGAGAATCTAAACCAAATCAATGCTCTTCCCGGCATGCGCGTACGCGTACCGTTTGGAAAAAGCATCAAGGTTGGCATCATTACCGCAAGCAGCGATATACCTCGCATTAGCAGCCAAAAATTGCGCTCAGCGATAGAAATCATTGATCAGCAACCCATCATTCCCAGCGACTTGATGTCACTGTTAAATTGGGCCAGCGGCTACTATCATCACGCACCGGGAAATGTATTCAGTGCCGCACTGCCGGCACTGCTGCGGCAGGGCCATCCCGCCAGAAAAAAAATGCAGGATTTTTGGCGACTCACTGATGCGGGACGAAAAATTAACCCTGCTGAAATGCCACGCGCACCACGCCAACAAGCCATTTTGAATGCGCTCAACAACCATGATGGCTTGCGCAACCACGAACAGCTGTCATCCATACAAGGCTGGCGTCCAGCCATGCGCAGCCTCTGCGAGAAAGCTTGGGTAGAAAAGATATCTGAAGCGGCTATCGAAGCGAGCCCGACAGAACAGACGCTTGAAGATGAAACGCTCGAATCCCCTCTAACACTAAACGACGAACAGCTGACCGCTGTGAATGCAGTTCGCAACTCCCCTAATCAGTTCGCAGCCTATTTACTGGAAGGCATCACCGGCAGTGGGAAAACTGAGGTCTACTTTCATCTCATTCAGCACATGCTATCAGCAGGGAAGCAGGTTTTGGTGCTCGTCCCAGAGATAGGGCTGACGCCGCAACTGGTTGAACGTTTTGGCAAACGCTTTTCATCACAACTCGCCATCATGCATTCCGGGCTTTCCGAGCAACAACGGCTGGATGCCTGGTTAAGCGCCAGCAGCGGCGAAGCCGACATCGTCATCGGCACCCGTTCGGCCGTTTTTTCACCCTGCCCACGGCTCGGCATGATTATCATCGATGAAGAGCATGATCTTTCCTTCAAACAACAAGATGGCTTTCGTTATCATGCGCGTGATGTCGCCATCATGCGTGCTCGTCGGGCTAACATTCCCATCATGCTTGGCTCTGCAACCCCTTCGCTGGAAAGCCTCCATAATGCCACTCAACAACGTTTCCAACGACTCAAACTAACATCACGAATTGGCAAAGCTACGCCGCCGACCATTCGTTTCATCGATATTCGTCATCAACAACTGACTGACGGTCTATCCGGCATGTTATTGCAGGCCACTGAAGAGCACCTGTCTCGACAACATCAAGTCTTGTTATTTTTGAATCGACGCGGCTACGCACCCACATTGCTGTGCCATGACTGTGGTTGGATTGCTCGCTGTCAGCGCTGCGATGCGCATTTGATCTTCCATCAAAAACGAAAAACGTTACGCTGCCATCATTGTGATGCACAAAGACCGCTCGATCACGAATGCCCCGCTTGTCACAGCAGCGAGTTACGCGCAATTGGTCAGGGCACACAGCGTATCGAAGAAACCCTGCAACAACGCTTCAATGATTGTGAAATTATCCGCATCGACCGCGATACCACGCGTCGTAAAGGCAGCTTTCAACAATTTCTTGATCGGGTGAAAAATGGTCAACGGCAAATTTTACTGGGCACACAAATGCTGGCAAAAGGTCATCATCTACCCAACGTCACCTTAGTCGGTATTCTGGATGCCGACCAGGGACTCTACGGTGTGGATTTTCGTGCCAGTGAACGCATGGGCCAATTAATTATTCAGGTGGCCGGACGCGCAGGGCGTGCTGACAAAGAAGGCGAAGTATTAATACAAACCCACCACCCTGAGCATCATCTGCTGCAATATTTAAAAGCTCACGACTATACTCAATTCGCTGCAGATCTTATTCAGGAACGTCAGGCTGCGGAACTTCCACCTTTTAGCCATTTTGCAGTTTTACGTGCCGAAGCCATCAACCAGCAGCAACCTTTAGACTTTCTTGATGCAGCGCGCCGGCAAGCCGAGCAGTTTAATAACACAGAAACGCTGTTGCTAGGCCCCGTCCCGGCGGTCATGGAACGTCGCGCTGGACGTTATCGTGCCCAACTGCTTGTTCAGTCGTCACAACGTAAAGCTTTGCACCAACTGCTCAATCAGTGGCTACCGACACTTACGTCTCTACAAAAAAGCCGACAGGTTCGTTGGTCGCTGGATATTGATCCACAGGAAATCCTTTAATTCCAAATACGCTATTTCCAAGTTCGGGCAGACAGTGGATAATACCCATCAAGACACCTCGATAAGAAATTTAATAACCATGAAAGAAAAATTAGGCGCACTGATTGCCGGCGCCATCAACACATTGCAGCAGCAAGGCCAGCTAGCCAAAGACATTACTATTGATATTCAGGTAGAGCGCGCCCGTGACACTAAACACGGTGACTTCGCCTGCAACATCGCGTTAACACTGGCCAAGCTCGCACGCTGTAATCCTCGCGATCTCGCCAAGCAGATTGTCGCGTCTTTACCCGAGACAGAAATGGTCGAACGTATCGGCATCGCTGGCCCTGGCTTCATTAATTTTTTCATTAACAACGATGCCTTCCAAAATATCGTCAATGACATTCTGGATGCTGGCGAAGCTTTTGGCCGCAGCACAGTGGGTGAAGGCAAGCGCGTGCAAGTGGAATTTGTTTCAGCGAACCCTACCGGCCCTTTGCACGTTGGCCATGGTCGCGGTGCTGCTTATGGCGCAGCCGTGGCAGATTTATTAAGCGCTGCCGGTTACAGCGTTCACCGCGAATATTATGTTAATGATGCCGGTCGTCAAATGGACATTCTTGGCACCAGCGTCTGGTTACGTTATCTGCAACAGTGCGGCGAAACCATTCGCTTCCCAAGCAACGGTTATCAGGGAAAATATGTCGAAGATATCGCAGCCGAACTACATCAGCAGCATGGCAACAGCTTGCAACAAACTGGCAGCGAAATCATGGCGGATCTGCCTGCCGATGAAGATCAAACTAATAACGATGGAACAGATGGTGACAAAGAAGCCCATATCGACGGGTTAATCACACGTAGCAAAGAACTACTGGGTGATGAGCTATACCTGACTGTTTTCAATGCGGCATTAAACACCATCATTGCTGATATTCGCGAAGACCTTGAAGGTTTTGGTATTAGCTATGAGGAATGGTTTTCCGAACGTTCTCTGGTTAACAATGGCGCTGTCGAGCGTGTAATAAAACGGCTTAAAGACAGTGGCCACCTTTATGAAGAAAAAGGTGCCTGGTGGTTTCGCTCAACGGATTTCGATGATGAAAAAGATCGCGTTGTGGTAAGAGAGAACGGCCAACCCACTTATTTTGCCTCTGACATTGCCTATCACATTGACAAACTTGATCGAGGCTATGACAAGGTTATCGATATCTGGGGTTCAGATCATCATGGTTATGTACCGCGCGTCAAAGCAGCATTGTCTGCTCTTGGCGAAGACCCCAAACGTCTCGATGTATTGTTGGTGCAATTTGCCAACCTATTTCGTGGCGGTAAAAAAGTACAAATGTCGACACGCAGTGGGCAATTCGTCACGCTACGTGAATTGCGCGATGAAGTCAGCAATGATGCCGCACGTTTTTTCTACGTCAGTCGCAAGTGTGAACAACACATGGATTTTGATCTCGATCTTGCTAAATCACAATCCAACGACAATCCTGTTTTTTACATCCAGTACGCACATGCACGTATCTGTAGCGTCATACGTCAGCTCGATGAAAAAGGCTGGCAATGGGACGAGCAACAGGGGCGTGACCATCTTGAACGTCTCAATGAAGAGCATGAGAAAACACTGCTAGTCAAACTGTCACGCTATCCGGAACTGCTCCAGAATGCAGCAGAAAAACATGACCCACACATCATTGCATTTTATCTGCGTGAACTCGCTGCAGATTTTCACACTTACTATAATGCGCACCAATTTTTAATTGATGACACAGAGCTGCGCAATGCGCGCCTGGCATTGATACTCGCCACTCGCCAATTATTTCGCAATGGCTTAAACCTGCTGGGCATGTCTGCACCGGAAAAAATGTAACCATGCCACGCGATTATAAAACTGTAAAAAAAAGAAAAAAACGACGAAGCAAACGCAAGACAAACACCAGCAGACCAGCATGGGTATGGTTGCTAGTCAGCTTATTTTCTGGCGTTGGGATCGGACTTGTCGGCTTTTACTTTTTGGCGAACAACACTCAACTCAGCGCACCCGTTGCTGTCAAAATAGACGCCCCGAAAAAAACATCGGCCGCTCCCAAGAAAAAAGCACCCGCGGCTAAGGCAGTAGACGAACCGCACTTTGATTTTTACACTCTGCTACCAAAACTGGAGTTAATTATTCCTGAGGCTGACATTGAAGCAGCAACGCGAGCTCTGCCAAAATCAAAACATAAATTTACATATCTACTTCAAGTTGGTTCATTTCGAAATTTCAACGATGCAGATGCTATGAAAGCAAAACTGGCACTGCTAGGAATTAAGGCTGACATTCATACCGTTGTCATCAACAACGACAACACCTGGCATCGCGTGCGCATAGGCCCTTATGAAGACAGCCAGTCAATCAAAATGCTGCGCCGAGAATTGCGACAAAATAATATCGACTATATGGTAGTAAAAGTGCGCATTTAAAACTTACGCTAAAGCTTGATTATCTATAACTCACTCTTCAAGATAAGTATAACCAGAAAGTCCTGCTTCAAGCTCATGCAAAAAAAGTTTTTTATCGCTCTTCTTTAATTTTGATGCCGCTATTTTTTCGTTAAATAGCACCATAAGATCCGCAGCATCAAAATTTACATGACGCAGAACACTGTCAACTGTGTCACCGTGGTGGATACTATCCCAACTATAACGTCCATCTTCACCACGCCTGACATTAACTGAATTGGTGTCACCGAAGAGATTGTGAATGTCACCCAATATTTCCTGGTAAGCACCCACTAAAAACATACCAAGAAAATACTCGCCGCCTTTCTCAACCCTGTGTAGTCGCAACGTAGACTCAACACCTGCCTGATCAACATAATGACCCACCCGCCCGTCTGAGTCGCAGGTTACATCAACAATCACGCCGCGTTGCTGAGGGGCTTCATCTAAGCGATGAATCGGCATAATGGGAAATATTTGATCGATTGCCCAAACATCTGGAACAGACTGAAACACTGAAAAATTACAAAAATATTTATCCGCCAGCTTTTCGTGCAACGCATCAAGCACTTCTCGATGCGTACGGTTAGACGGCTGCAATCGTGGATATATATTTTTGCATACCCTGTAATAAATCTGCTCGACCATCGCTCGCTGCTGCAAACTTAAAGCGCCCTGTGAAAACAATTCATGCGCCTGCTGCAAACAATGCAGTGCATCATCATATATTTCAAGCCATGATAAATGCACATCATCTTCCGCTTGAAAATGCTCGAGGTAGCCACGCATATTTTTAAGAACGTCATGCTCAGCATCATTATCAATATTATCTTTTGACAAAAGCGTTTGCGCTGAAAACACTGGCTCAACATCAATAACATTCGTAACCAATACTGCATGATGCGCTGTCATGGCACGACCTGATTCAGTAATTAACTCTGGCTGAACCAGTCCATTCTCCAGACAAATTTCCGACATGGTTTTAACAATCGTATTGGCATAATCCTGCCAACTATAATTCATGGAACAAAAACTTCGGCTGCCTGTTCCTTCGTAATCGACACCCAGACCACCTCCGACATCCACACTAGAAATCGCTGCGCCGAGACGATGCAGCTCAACATAACAATGCCCTGCTTCTTGCATGGCTCGGCGTATATCTTTGACGTTAGCAATCTGCGAGCCGAGATGAACATGCATTAAACGCAAGCTGTCGAGCATACCTACATCTTGCAAATGTTTTACCATTTCCATAATTTGTGTTGAGGACAAACCAAATTTAGATTTTTCACCTCCGCTGTTTTGCCAATTCCCTTTACTAATTGAATTCAGACGTACTCGTAAACCAATCAACGGTTCAATACCCAGCGCAGCAGATTCACGTATTACAATTTCAAGTTCGGAAATTTTTTCTACTACAATATAAACCCGCATACCGAGTTTGATACCGATCAGCGCCAAACGAATATATTCACTGTCTTTATAACCATTGCAGATAACCGCTGCATCTTGAACGCGAGACATCGCCAGGACAATCATCAATTCCGGTTTACTACCTGCTTCCAGGCCTACTCTTAGCGACTCATTACTTAACAGTTCTTTTATGACGCTATGTTGCTGATTAACCTTAATGGGATACACAGAGGTATACTGACCTTGATAGTCAACGGCTTTGATTGCATTGCTAAATGCCGAATGCAGGTCGACTACTCGATCACTTAATATGTCTGTAAAACGCAACAACAGTGGTAAGGCCAGACTTGATTCAACTGATCTCTTAGTCAAGTCATTAATTAAATCATAAAGATCAATCTCATTATTTTCTTCGGTATGTGGGCGCACAACAACATGGCCACGGGCATTCACATCAAAATAGCCATTTCCCCAACGTAATATTCGATAGGTTTCCTGCGCGTGTTTAATCGTCCATTCGGTCATTATCTTTCAAAATGCGTCATAAAATATGCCGGCTAGAATAACATACAGGCAGCTTTCACCGCCCATGCTTTTGCATCAACTGCATTCCTGTATATAATCCTCAAGCTTGCCACCGACATCAGAAAACGGAGTATGTCATGACATTAGATGAAAACTGGTTCAGCGAAATATGCAGCGAACGCGGCAGCGCCTTCTCGCTAAAAATCACTGAAAAACTGCATACTGAACAGAGCGAGTTTCAATACATTGAAATTTTTCAAACGGAAACATTCGGTAAATTGATGGTCATCGATGGCTTTACTATGCTCTCCAGTTTCGATAATTTCCTTTATCACGAAATGCTCGCTCATCCGGCACTCTTCATCCACGATGCACCACAAAAAGTTCTCATCATTGGTGGTGGTGATTGCGGAACATTACGTGAAGTACTAAAACATGACAGCGTGAAAGAAGCACATCAGGTTGATATCGATGAATGTGTAACGCGAATTTCAGAAAAATTTTTTCCCGAACTGTGCACATCCAATAATGATGCGCGCGCCTCACTTCATTTTGATGACGGCATCAAATGGGTAAAAAATGCCAAGGCAGGTGAATACGATTTAATTATTATCGATAGCACTGACCCCGTTGGTCCTGCGGAAGGCCTGTTCACTGAAAAATTTTATCGTGATTGCCATCACGCACTCGGCGACAATGGCATTCTAGTTCAGCAAAGTGAATCGCCGCTATTTCATATGGGCATCATTAAACCGATACGAGACGCGATGTACTCCGCTGGCTTCCCTTCACAATTAACCATTAATTTCCCACAATGTATCTACCCTTCCGGTTGGTGGTCGGCAACTCTGTCAGGGAAAAATAAAGTAGCACTGGAAAAATTTAGAGAACAAGACGTTGATCAACGCTCGTTTGAAACTCGTTACTACAATAGTGCCATCCATCGTGCTGCGATGGCGCAGCCTGAATTTATGCTTAGGGAGTTAGAGATGAGAGATGAGAAGTGAGTGGAAAGTTCAGTACAGTTTTTGGCTATTTGCACCATTCTTTCACAGCATCGCGTGACTTGCTCAACACCTCTCCACGCTCAGAATCTGTCAAATAAATCCACTCGCCATCAGCGCCAACACGATACATACGCCCCATAGACTGGTTTTTTTTCAAGCTTTCTTGTGCAATTTTACAGTTTTCCTTACGACGTTTCTTTTGCTCACGCTGCGATGACTGCGGCTGGCTTTCTTGTGTTTTTTTACGATCACCGTCTTTTTGAGCAGCGGCCGGCTCATCATCAAACTGTTCTTCCTCTTCGGGCACATGCACATTAATAATTTCAGCGTTGCTGCCCTGCATGCGATCACTGTAATGTATCGAGCCGTCTTCATCGACCCACTTATAAGCTCCACGTGCCCATGATAAAGTGCTGCTTACCATTAACATGGCAAAAATTGATACTGCAAGGAAAGTAGTTTTATTACGCATAATTAAAATTAAATCAATAAATTAACAAAAGCTGGCTCAAGGTTATTAATGGGGTCCAGTTAATCGATCTAAGCGTAATCGCTCACGCTCGTCAAACAAACGTCTAGCCCCTAATAATATGGCGGCAATCGTGCCAAATCCTGTACCGGCTGCAATCATAAACATAATCAAAATTTGATACTTAACTGCTTCGATAGGATCAACACCTGCAAGTATTTGCCCCGTCATCATCCCCGGTAAACTTACTATTCCGGCTGCTGCCATTGCATTGATAATTGGAATCAAACCGGTTCTCACGCAATCTCGACGAATGTCGCTTATCGCCATCTGCCATGTTTGCCCCAACACCAAGCGCGCTTCAATAACACGCCGTTGCTGCCATGCCTGCTGACTCAATTTATCCAGACCAAGCGCAATGCCATTCATAGTATTGCCAAACACCATACCTAAAAATGGAATAGCATATTGCGGAGCATACCAGGGCTCTGCATTTACAATCACTAATAGCGCCAGCAGGGTCACCGTAAAACTTGATACAAACATGGAAGTGGTGCCAATTCCAAAGCCCCATACTCCACTAAAACGCCGCGATTGCCGTGCCATCACCTCACGCCCAGCAATCAACAACATACAAAGCGCCAGTAACAAAACCCAGATAAAGTGTCCGTTTTCAAACAGCACTTTCAGAATTACGCCGATCAGCATGAGCTGCACTACTGTACGTGCTGCGGAAATAAGTATGGATTTCGCCAAACCCAGCTGCATAGTAAAAGATAAGCCGGCAAGCAACACAATCAAAACTGCCGCTAAAGATAAGTCATAAACATCCAGCGTAATAAGATCCATTATGACACTCGCAACAGTTATCCGTTATCGAGACAGTAACGCTGACCAGAAATGCGGCTGACCTGTTCAGGATCATGGCTGACCCACAATACGGCAGCATTATTTTCCTGACAATAGGACAAAATTAACGCTTCAACTAGACGCGTATTTTTCGGATCAAGGCTGGCCGTCGGTTCATCCAGTAATAAAACATCAGGTTTATTAAGTAACATGCGTAACAGCGCCAAACGTTGACGTTCACCACTGGATAAAATATGCACAGATGCATCCATTATCGTGCCGTCAAAACCCATCATGGACAAATCATTGTCCGATGGAATAACAGGGAAATGCTCGACAACAACATCATGCCACCACTGGCTTTCAGCTGGCAGATATGCCACTCGCTGCCGCCATTTTGATGCACGCATTGACAAACTGCTAATATTATCCAGCAACACTTCACCCTGATGACGATCCAAATCTACAATGGCACGTAGCAACAGCGATTTTCCGCTACCCGATGCACCAGAGATAACCACGCATTGCCCCGCATCAACATGCAGGCTGACAGGTAAAAACTGTGCCTGACAAACGTTGATTAATTCAAGCTGACTCAGAACTGACTCCTAAATAATAAACTCGTTACCACAGACTCCTGCCTAACTTTAAATTAACTCATTTGCCTAACAGTGAAATCATCGGTACGATAAAACTGATCATTAATATATACAAAAAAACATTGCAAGCTAACTCAAACAATTGGAGATTAACATGGCAGAACCCAAGATCCCTCAAAAAGGACCGTACATGCTTACCCTCGAAGCAGGCAACTACTTTTGGTGTACGTGTGGACGTTCTGAAAGCCAACCGTTCTGCGATGGATCACACAAAGGAAGCGAATTCTCACCGCAAGAATTCACTGTAGAAAATACATCTGTAATGGCCGTCTGCGGTTGCAAACATACAAAATCACCGCCCTTTTGCGATGGCAGCCATGGCCGCCTTTAAATATAGAAAAATTCAAAGAGCTGCTAATTCACTAAACTAGCATATCTCTATTTTTTAATTAGCACATAAAAAAACGGGCGCTTTAAGCGCCCGTTTTCCAATCTTAAAACCGATTGTTATTTACCGCTACCTCGCGAACCGGTAAATTCTGGATAGGCTTCCAAGCCACACTCGCTGAGATCAACACCTTGATACTCTTCTTCTTCGCTGACACGAATACCAAAAACCATCTTAATGATTGCCCAAACGATAAAACTGGTAACAAAGACCCAACCAAAGATTGTCACCATACCGATAAGCTGAGCTGATAAGGTCGCGTCACTATTAGTGAATGCAACAGCGATCAAACCCCAGATACCCACAGTACCATGAACCGAAATGGCGCCAACTGGATCATCAATCTTGAGTTTATCAAGCGTGATAATTGAAAACACAACCAGAACACCACCAACGGCACCGACAAGCGTCGAAGCCAGCGGTGAACCTGCCGAAGGCTCTGCGGTAATCGCTACCAGTCCAGCCAGAGCACCATTAAGTGCCATCGTTAGATCTGCTTTACCGAACAATACACGTGCCGTTAACAGCGCAGCAATCACACCGCCCGCTGCAGCTGCATTGGTATTAACAAATACCAGCGCCACTGCATTGGCATCAGACACACCAG